>MDSX01106735.1_pt1 | contig 10982 bp, 14 predicted proteins | sample 811141 | NCBI WGS metagenome assembly MDSX01 (sample SAMN05326642, study PRJNA326480) | marine metagenome | isolation source: seawater | place: Atlantic Ocean: South East | collected 2010
TGCTGTACCACCTAAACCAATTCCAATTAATAAACCAAGATTAATTTGAAAAAATATTCCTGTATTTGGTCCTGAATAAAGTAAATAAATTCCTAATGCTACAAAACAAGCTGCAATTATTGTAACTTTTCCACTTCCAATTTTGTCTGCTAAAGCACCAAAGATTGGTGCGAACATGCCCCACATTAGCATTTGCAATCCTATTGCTAAACCAAACTCTGTAATCGTGCACTGTAAATCTTTTACAAAAAAATCTGTAAATAAACCAAAAACCATGCGAAGTCCCATAAATATGGCAACTATAAAACATGCTGAAATAAGAGTAAGAAAAGCTGTATTGCTAGGAAAAAACTTTTCTTTTATCATTTGATAAATCTCAATGAACTTTTTAAATCATTAATTAAATCTCTAGGATCCTCAAGGCCTATATGTAAACGAACTAAGTGTTCATTTTTTTCAAATTTAAAATAACGCCTTGTTCCCAATTCCACTGGATCCGTATAAACCGCAAGACTCTCAAATCCTCCCCAACTATAACCAATTCCAAATAGTTTTAATTTGTTTACAAATTTGTATACCGAATTTTTATTATTGCTTTTAATAATTATACTTAACAATCCTGACGCTCCAGAATAATATTTTTTCCACAACTTAAATTCTTTAGATGAAGTTTTATATGGATATAAAATTTTAGATATTTTTTTTTGAGTTTTTAAAAAATTAATAACTTTCTTTGTGCTTTCTTGATGTTTGTCCATCCTTATATCCAAAGTTCGTAATCCTCTTATAATTAAATAAGCATCGTCTGGGGATAAACGATAACCTGATACATGATTATACCACCAAACTTTTTTATAAACTTTTTTGTTAACTGCAACTGTACCACCCATTACATCGCTATGCCCAGAATAATATTTAGTCGCTGATGTTATCGACATATCAAAACCTAGTTTTAATGGTTTAAAGAAATAGGCAGTTGCCCAAGTATTATCAATAGCTGTAAAAATATTTTTACTTTTAGCTAAAGAAACAATTTTTCCAAGATCTTGCATTTCAAATGTATTGCTACCAGGATTTTCAACATAGATAAGTTTGGTTCTCTTAGTAATTTTTTTTTTTAAATCTTCTAAATTATTTGGATTATACCAATTAGTTTTAACATTAAATTCTTTAAGTAAATCATCTGTAAGTTTTTGTGTTGGTCTATATACACCATCAGAAATTACTATTTCATCTCCAGGCCTACATATACTCATTATAGCAAGAGCCACTGCACTAAACCCTGTTGGCGTTAAAAAAACCTGATGAGCTTCCTCTAATCCTCTAAGTAGTTTTTGTAGTTGAACAGTTGTTTGTGTTCCTTGCCTACCGTAGTCCCAGTGCTCAACTTCTTTTTTTTTTGCAATATCTTTTTGATGCTTTCTGAGTTCTTGCATAGTTTTAAATAAAATTGTTGATGCTCTTACTACAGGGGGGTTAACAGATCTGGATGTATAATCTTTTGCTGCTGTTTTTAAGTATGTTTTAATAGATTTTTTCATAAATATATTTGATAACGAAATAGGAGAATGCTATATCCGAGATATAAGGTCAATTAATAAATGAAAGGATAAATAACAATATGGGATACCCAAAAAAGCACAGAGGAAGAAGAAAAATGGGCTCTAAAAAAAGAAGAGCAAGAAAAAGAAATAAGAGAAAATAAAAATTTTAAGTGGACGAAATTAACAAAATTAAAAAAATAAGCTTATGGATTTTTATAGTACCAGTTGTCATATTAAATCTATGTTTATTTGTTTCTGTAAATTATGAAATTTTTGAAAATACTATATTCAGAGTAGATCAAATTGGAAGATCAAATTTTACAATACCTTATATTGATGGAAGTTTATCAATAAGTAGAGCCTCGAGAACTTATCCGGCTTACCTTCTGTTTAAGCCAGGAATGATTATAACCGCACTACTTTTAATACAATATTGGGTAAAAAATAATATACTTTTTAATAAACTTAAAAACAATTTTAATAAAAATAGTTATTTTATGTTTTTTGGTATTGGTTCTGCTATTTTTTTAATAATTCATTCGCTTTTGTTAGGAGTAAGTTTTGAAAATGACTTATATAAATTTTTTAGAAGGTTTGTTTTACTTGGATTTATAATTTTTGAAATTATTGCTCAAGCTTTATTAGTGGTAAATATATTAAAAATTAAAGAAAAAATAATTTTTTATATAAACAAAAAAATACTAAACCTGAAAATAATTTTAGTATCTTTATTAATTATTGTTGCTGTTTTTGCTGCACCAATTTTAAATTCTTCTGAATATACTCATTTTAAACATGGTTTGGAATGGAACTATTTTCTTGGAGTAGTATTTTTTTATTTATTGACACATTTTTTCTGGAAGGGTTCAAAAAAATAAAGATTCAGTAGCTCTCGCTACCGAACCTTTAAATTTTGTGACGCTGTTGAAGTACTACCTTCGTCACTGCCGCGGGAGCTGTTTAGTACTACTGACCCCCGTTTTCTGCCCTATAAGTTTGAACCTTGCGGTCTTTCCTTATCTGGCCAGTTAAGAGTTGCCTCTTAAGTCAATTATTATTTAATCACAACCAATGAAGATTTTAAATCACTAAATAGTTGTTTTTTTATAGCTTGTTAACTACGTGGATAAATAATTATTAACTGTCTTCGTAATCCACCCACCGCCTAAAACTTTATCCCCATAATCATTTTTAGAATAAAAAACACAAGCTTGTCCTGGAGATACGCCAGCTTCATTTTCCTTTAAATTAATTTCTGCTGTAGTTTTGTCTAAAGTAATTTTTGCTTTTAATAATTTGCCAGTTGATCTAACTTTTACAAAAAAATTATCTTTATATTTATTAATGTCGCTTAATAAATTCAAATTTCTAAGATATATTTTTTTTATATATAAATCTTCTTTGCTTCCTACTATTACTTTATTTTCTAAAGCATTTATATCTACTACAAAATAAGGTTTTTTTCCTGAAATTCTAATTCCTTTTCTTTGACCAATTGTATAATTTATTATTCCGTCATGAACTCCTATAATTTTTCCATTTGTATTTATAATATCTCCCTTTTTAAAAGATTTAGGTCTATATTTTTTTATTACTGATGAATAGTCTCCATTTGGAACAAAACATATATCCTGACTATCTGGTTTGTCAGCGACGTTTAGATTAAGCTTTGAGGCTATATTTCTAGTTTCATTTTTCTGTAGATCCCCTAACGGGAATCTTAGAAAATTTAACTGCTCTTGTGTTGTAGAAAAAAGAAAGTAACTTTGGTCTCTTTTTAGATCTGCCGCTCTATACATTTCTGCTTTTTTATTTTTATTTTTTCTAATCACGTAGTGACCTGTTACTAATGCATCAGCCTTTAATTCTTTAGCGTAAGAATATAAATCTCTAAATTTTACAGTTTGATTGCATTGAACACATGGGATTGGTGTTTCTCCTCCAACATAACTATCAATAAATGAGTCTATAACTTCTTTTTTAAAATTTTTTTGATAATACAAAATTTTATGCTTTATATTTAGTTTTTGAGATACTCTTTTAGCGTCTAAAATATCTTGTCCAGCACAACATTGCCTACTTTCTTTTGAATTTTTAGCATCATCATAAAGTTTAAGAGTAACTCCAATAACATCATAACCTTCACTTTTCATCAAACCTGCTACGGTAGAAGAATCTACTCCGCCTGACATAGCTACTACAACTTTTGTATCTTTTGGCTTTTTTAATAAACCTAGCGAATTTGCTTTTTTTACTAACATAATCATAAAATATGTATTTGTTTTATTATATAAAATGATATTTTTCTATAAATGTTTTTAAATTATGAACCTGGTGATTTTGTCATGAATCCTAATAATAAAGATTGGGGTATAGGGCAAGTTCAATCCATAATAAACTATAAGGTAACTGTTAATTTTGAGAATTCTGGAAAGAAGGTTATAAATGCTAAAGAAATCATTTTAGAGAAAGTTAAAAAAATTGAATAATATAAATCTAAAAAATACTGCAGAAAATCTTATAGAAGCGTTCCTTGAAGCGGGTAAAGAAGCAAAAAAAATTAGTGAACGCGGTGTTAAAATCACTATTAAGTCTGATAAATCACCAGTAACTGATGGTGACTTAGCGGTAGATGAAATTTTAAGAAATAAAATAACAGAATTAACACCAAATATACCTATAATTTCAGAAGAAACTGTTAATTTAAATTTAGAGAATAATGAAAAGAATTTTTGGTTAATAGATCCTATTGATGGAACCAGGGATTATATAAAAAAAAGAGATGAATATACTTTAAATGCTGCCTTAATAATCAATTTTAAGCCAGTTATTGGTATTGTTTATGCTCCTTCAAAAAATAGATTATTTTATTCTTACGGAAAAAATCTTGCTTTTGAAATTCGAGATGGAAAAACTACTCGATTAAATTGTAAAAAGAAAAGTTTCGGAAAGACAATAGGACTCAAAAACTCGGACTCATTTTCTGAAAATATCCTAAACATATATAAAAAATATAACGTTACAAATACAGTGAAGATGTCCAGTTCTTTAAAATTTTGTATATTAGCAGCAGGCGAAGCAGATATTTATGCTGCTGAAGCACGCGCATATGAATGGGATATTGCAGCTGGTCATGCAATTTTAATTCATGCTGGCGGATTTTTAACAACACATGAAAATAAAGAATTTTTATACGGCAAAAAGAATTATAAAAACTTACCTCTTCTAGCAAAAAGATCATTGGACTTAGATATATAATACAACTTTAAGTTGTTTTATTTTAGGTCATTTGCTCCTTTTTTTATTTTGTAAAATCTATAAGATATATTCTTGAAGGGGATTCTATGATGAAAAAAATACTGCTTTTGTCAGTATTAGGTTTGACATTGTCTGGATGTTTTATGGCACCTATGGCTTTAATAGGTCCGGCTACTTCAGGTTTTACAACGGCATCTATAGTTCAGTCTGGAATTAGTACTGGCGCAAGTTATGTAGTTAAAAAAAGTACTGGAAAATCTATTGGTGAACATGCAATAAGTGCATTGACTGATGATATTTTGCAACAAACTTATTTTCCAAAAAACCAAACCTCTTTTGTAGTTGCTCCTTAAAAGAAAAATTAAATTAATATTTTTAATATAAACAATGTTAAAAACAGTAATTATTATTGTTTTGTCAGTTTCCTTTTTTGGTGTTATTTTTTTTTTCTACGTTAAAAAATTATTAAAAAAACAACTTAATTACTATTTAAAAGAAAGCAAAAAAAATAAAAAAAATTAAATCATCTTACAAAATTTTAAAAATTCTTCTTTTGGAATATCTAATACTTTTTTGGATACTTCATAACTAAAACCTGATCTAGCAAGTATAGAAATATCTTTTTTATAAAATAATTCTCTATTACTATCATCTCTGCATGCTCCAATTCTTCTTTTTTTGCACATTTTAATTGCTGAAAAAAAGTCGGGGTCTGACTCATTTTCTTTAATTTTAGATATACTGTCCTTAATATATTTTTGATCTATTCCTTTTTTAATTAAATTATATCTAATTTTATTTAATGAATATCCTCTTTTATAAAAAGTTTTAGACTTATAATCTGAATAATATTTATCACTAACCAATTTATCTTTTTCTAATGAAGAAATAACACTATCAATAAGATTATAAATTTCTTTTCTATTTACTAATTTATATGTTTTTTTCATCATTTTTTTTAACAGATATGTTTTTAGCTGCTGCTTAGAAGGGCTATATTTTTCTAGGTATGAAAATGATAAATTTCTAATATCATTAATTGTCGTCTCTAAGTCTTTCTTATTTTTTATAGGATTCACTCGTTATTTATACTATATTAATTAAAATTTTATGATTGAACAATTTCAAGACCATTTAACATTTAAAAATATATACTTATACACCAACTTTGTTGTTATCCCCTTCTGGTTGATGATAATGTTAGTTCCAAATTCTAAATTAACAAAAATATTAGTTAATTCAATCGTTTTACCATTAATTTTTTCATCTACCTATATATTTATAATTTACAAAATGATTATTTTTGAAGAATCCTTCTTTCAAGTATTCCAATTATATTTAGATTTAGATAACCTATATACAATATTTTCAACCGAAGGTTTTCTATTAATATTTTGGCTACATTTTGTATCAATTAATCTACTTTTAGGATCCTGGATTGCATCCGACTCTATTAAATATAATGTGCCGCGAAGCATTCTTACGATATCTTTAATTTTTGTTTATTTCACAGGTCCAGTCGGAATAGTTTTGTATTGGTTTTTTAGAATTTTTTACGCAAAAAAAATAAATTTATATGACTAAAATAGTAGATTTCTATTTTGATTTTGGAAGTCCTTATTCTTATTTAGCTTATAAACAAATACAAAAATTAGAAAATGAAAAAATAATAGAAGTTAAGTACATGCCTATTCTTTTAGGTGCCATTCTTAAGATGACTGGAGTTAAAGCAAATACAGATGTTCCGATCAAAGGAAAATATATGATAAAAGATTGTAACCTTTGGGCAGAGAAACAAAAAATTAATTTTAAATTTAATACCTTTTTTCCAATAATAACTTTAAATTTAATGAGGGGTGTTTTGCTTGCTGAAGATAAAAAAGTATCTAAAATATTTATAGATAAAGTTTTTGATGCCATTTGGGTAGATGATCTTAATTTAAATGATAATAAAATAGTTGAAAAAGTATTAAAAAGTTTAAAATTAGATTCAAAAAATTTTATGACAGAATTATCAAATCCAAAAATAAAAGAAGAATTAAGAAAAAAAACAGATGAAGCTTTTATAAAAGGTGTTTTTGGCGCACCTACATTTATAGTTAATAATAAACTATTTTGGGGACAGGATCGCTTAGATTTTGTTTTAAATGAAATAAAAAAATAATATGAAACAACAAAATAACTCTCATAATAATAAATTTTTAAAAAAAATCTTTATTAAAATTTGTAGATTTTTTGGTTTTGAGATTATTGATCAAAATGAATTTTATGTTCCAACCCTTAACAAGAAGCTCAATGAAAATCTCAATCAACTAGGAGAAAAATCAATTACGCTGCCCTTGGGCGAAGTTAAAATCACTAGAAAAGTTAAATCGCTTAACGTGTTTTTTAGATCTTGCACTAATATAAATATGCTAACTCAAAATAAAGCAAGACTATTTAATAAAGATAAATCTGAGTATACTTTCAGATCTTTGAATTCAATAATCAAATCTATAATAAAAGCTAATAAGATAATGCCTAATATTGAATTTAATCTTACAGTTATTGACCATAACTCAAAAGAAAGTGATCTAAATCAAATAAAAAAACAATTATATGCTTCTAAAATACAAAATAATTTAGTTTCATTAAATATTGATGAGTTCAAAAATAATATTAAAAAAATTAATTCTAAAAATGAGCAAGTTACTGAAAATCAAATTTCAAATATGTCAAATATACATAAATCTCTTCTTTTATCTAAAGAGATGTCTAAAGATCTAGTTTATTTGGTGGAAGATGACTATATCCACCAGCATGATTCAATTGAAGAAATGATTTTTACATATGAGCGTTTATCATCACAATTAAATCGAGAACTAATATTGTGTCCTTCTGATTATCCTTATTTGTATACAAAGGTAGAATCTTCTAATATTTTTATGGGTTCCAAAAAACACTGGCGTACTATAGGTGAAACTTTATGTACTTTTCTGACTAGTAAAGAAATTGTTGAAAAACACTGGGAAAAATTAATATCTATGTGCCAATTTGAGCACTATCCCTTCGAAAAACCACTTCATGATATTTATAAAATTGAAAGATGTATATCGCCGATCCCTTCTTTGGCTATCCATTGCACTAACATTAATTCTATATTTGGTTTATCACCTAATGTAGATTGGGAAAAACTTTGGAATGAAAACAAAAGTTATTGATCTTTATGATGTAAAAACAGCCCTTATTGTAATTTCAAATAAGGGCTTGTTTCTATAATTTATTTATTAAACATCTCTTTAAGTGCTTTTGCTGGTAAAAATTTAACTTTTTGAGAAGCACCTATTTGAATTTGCTCTCCAGTTCTAGGATTACGTCCTACTCTGGCTTTTCTTTTAGCAACTTTATAGGTACCAAAACCAGCGATTTTAACCTGCTCATCATTTTTTAAGCAGCTTAAAATAATCTCAGTAATACCATCAAATTGTCGCTCAGCATCTGCTTTGCTAAGATTCATCGAAGATGATATTTTACCAATTAATTGTTTTTTGTTCATTTTAGCCCCTTTTTTAAACGTTTTTTAACTAATCTCATAAATAGCAGGAAAATCAACAACTATTTAGTATATAAAAAAGATATCAACACTATATATATGTATTATCTTTAAAAATGTTGTTTTTATTGGCTTTTTTAAAGATCTATTTAACTTACAGATTTAAATTAAAAAATACCAAAATCTTTTAAATCATTAAAAGTTGCAAAAAACATCAGTGAAATAAGCAAAAATAAGCCGATTCGAAAAAAGAACTCTTGGGTTTTAAGACTTAAAGGTTTGCCTAAAACCATTTCAAAAAAATAAAACATTAAATGCCCGCCATCAAGCATTGGAATAGGGAATAAATTTATTAAACCGAGACTTATAGAAATATAAGCCATTATACTTAAAAATGGAATTGCACCATGCTCAGCTACTTGACCTGTAATCTTAGCTATTCTTAGAGGCCCCCCAAGTTGTGAGGTGTCTCCTGATCCAGTAAACATTTGGCCTAAATAATTTAGTGAAGCAGAAGTAACAAACCAAACTTCATTAAATGAAGAAATTATAGCATTAAAGGGCCCTAGTTTTACTTTTTTAAATTCATTATTCAGGGGAGATAATTTTATTCCTATTATTTTTTTCTTAACTACATTACCTAAGTAATCTTCTGTTTCAATCAATTTTGGCTTAATCATCTTAATAATTTCATCATTGTTTCTTATCACTACAAACTGAATATTTTCAGAAGTAGATGTATTAATAAAAGTTGAAATTTCTAAAATACTTTTAACTTCGTTATTATCGATCGATATAATTTTATCATTTTTTTGAAGTCCAGCTGCAAAAGCAGGACTATCTTTCTGAACTTCTTGGATTACTGCAGGTGTGAAATCTTTTCCAACAAATATATTGATAAGTGCAAAAATAATTAAAGCTAAAATAAAATTAGCAATTGGTCCAGCTGCAACTACTATAAACCTTTGATAGAGAGGTTTTAAAATAAATAATTTTTTTCTTTCTTCTTCTGAATATTTATCAATTATTTTTTTTTGTTCAGCTTCACTAAAAACATTTCTATCGCCAAAAAATTTTACATAACCTCCTAGTGGTATCCAACAAACTTTCCATCTTGTTCCACTTTTATCGTTCCATCCAATTATTTCTTTACCAAATCCTATAGAAAAATCTGTTACACCTACACCAAATTTTTTTGCAAAATAATAATGTCCATACTCATGAATAAAAACAACAACAGTAATTAATAAAATAAATGGTATTATATAATTCATTATCCCCAGGGACCTTTAGTAATTTTTTTTCTTCCTTTTCCTTTTTTATTAAAAAATAATATCAAGATTATTCCTGAAATAAAACCACCAATATGGGCTGCATACGCAACACCTCCTCCACTGGATATGAATTGAAGAATAAACCAAAAACCTAATACGTATAGAGCTTTTATCTTTATTAATTGGCTAAAAAAACCAAAAGGAATTAATACAAGAACTTTGGCGTTAGGATGATTTATTAGATATGCACCTAATACTCCACCTATCGCGCCACTTGCACCTACCATTGGTACTTGCGAATAAACATCAATTAAAACTTGCGTCATGGCTGCACCTATACCAGACAGCAAGTAAAAAATTAAAAATTTTGTAGATCCTAAACTGTCTTCAATGTTGTCAGCAAAAATCCACATATAAAGCATATTACCTATTAAGTGCATAAATCCACCATGCATGAACATAGATGAAAAAATTGTTAGCAAACCAGGTATCGCATAAAGATCCATTGGCAATTGTTTGTGACCCATTAAAACAGAAGGAATTAGTCCATACGAATAAAAAAGTTCACCTGTTTTATAGGCTTGGGAACTAAACTGTATTAAAAAAATCAAAATACATAAGCCAATTATACAATAAGTAACAATAGGCTTATTCGATGTAGGATTGTCATCTTTTAAAGGAATCATAAGTTATTATAACAATTGCTGGCCCAACTGTTGCTATTAAAAATGATAGGAATAATAGTGATTTTGAAATAAATATAGGAAATAAATCTACAGGTATCAAAATACCTACAAGTAAACTTTGTGAAAAGTCCGGCGTTGGAAATAGAAGAAATCCTCCAATTAATCCTAAAATTATTGATATATAAGCATTTTTTTCATTCAATTTTTTATTATAGAAACTATAAAAAACTGTTACTACAAATGCACAGCAAAATAAATCTGCTAATAAGAATAGGTATAAAATACTAAATCCTTTTGAAGCTATAAAAAATGAAATCAAGGATAGTATTACTATAAAATACTTTGAAATTTTTAAATAATTGGTTTCTTTGCTTAGATTAAAAACAGCTTTTGTATCTACAACGACCAAACTCGAAATTGCATTGATTAACGTATCAACAGTACTTATTGTTAATGAAAGACCTAAAATTATTATAATTATAGATAAAAATTCTGTTTGGCCTCTTAATAAAAGTGAAAAAAAGCCTAGATCAGGTATAACTTTTGGGTCAACAGATATTGCTACTAGACCACTGAATCCCATAAAAAAAACAATTGGTATTATTGCTATGGAAGAAATTAATAAACTTTTTTGCAAAATTTTTGTATTTTTTGCTGCATAAACTCTTTGCCAATTACCTTGATGAAA
>MDSX01058798.1_pt1 | contig 10979 bp, 10 predicted proteins | sample 811141 | NCBI WGS metagenome assembly MDSX01 (sample SAMN05326642, study PRJNA326480) | marine metagenome | isolation source: seawater | place: Atlantic Ocean: South East | collected 2010
ATAGATATTTGTATAAATTTATCTGGATGTGGATTTCGGTTTCTGGATAATGTTTTAAGAATAAGTGGGGCTTCTAAATTTTTACTAAATGCAGAAATTCCATATTCAAAATCAATTTTAGAAAAATTCTATGAAATAAAAAGTCCTTTTGTATCTGAAGAGAATGCAAAAAAACTATCATTATTTTCTTTGAATAAATTTATAAAAAATAAAAATAATAAAATTTTACTTTCAATTGGGTGCATAGGGACAATAAAAACATTTTATAAAAAAAGAGGGGAAGAAAAAATTTATATTTACATAATTTCCTCAAACAAGAAAGAATATAGTTTTGAAATGAACTTCAAAAAAGAATTTAATATAACAAGAGAAGACCAAGATGAACTAATTAATATATTAATTTTAATTATTTTAAATAATTTTATTGATAATAACTATGAAATAGAAATAGGAGAAAATAAATTTAAGTCTTTGATTTCTAGAACTGATGCCATTGTTAACATAAAGGAAAAAGTTGTAAATGGATAAAGAAGATTACAACAATCTAATTAATAAAAAAATTAAATATTTATCGCTTGATGAAAATAGTAAAAAAATAGATTTAGATTTAAACAATTCAGTAATATTGTCTGGCTCATTTAACCCGCTCCATAAAGGGCACAAAGAACTATTAATTGCATCTGAAAAAGAATATAAAATTAAACCTCTTTTTGAAATTTCTATTTCTAATGTTGATAAAAACAAAATTAATTTTATTGATTTAACAAAAAGGATAGAGCAGTTTAAATCCCAAGGTAAAATAATTATAACCAATAGCCCTACATTTAATGATAAAAGCTCTATATTTAAAAAAAGTATATTTGTTGTTGGTTATGACACTGCTTTAAGGCTTATCAAAAAAAAATATTATGATCATGACATTCAGGATGCATACCAAGAAATTAAAAAAAATGAATGTTCTTTTTTAGTTTCAGGCAGATATATAGATAAAAAATATTATGACCCTAATGAAATAAATTTCGGAGAATTTAAAAATTTTTTTTCTATACTTCCAGAAAATAAATTTAGATTGGATATTTCTTCTACAATTCTAAGAAATGACTATAATTCAGCAAAAGATAAATTTGCTGCATAAATTGTTTTTTCAATGTCTTCCTCACTGTGAGAAGAAGACATATGCCATCTTCCATTCTGAGATAACCTAACTCCATTTATTAACATTAACTTTGCAAATTCCTTATATTTATTAGAATCAATATTTAATGCATGCTCCCTGTAGTTTTTAATACTTTTAACATTTGTAAAGCTTAAATAGAACACACTTCCTAACCCTTGTATCAAAATATCGATTCCATTCTTTGAAGCAACTTCTTTAAGTCCTTTAATTAAAGCTTCGCCATTCCGATTTAGATTTTTATAGAAATCTTTATTATTTAAAAGATAATTTAATGTTGCATGAGATGCAGAAACAGACATTACATTTGTATTAAAGCTGCCACCATGAACAACCTTTCCATTAGACAAGAAATCCATTATTTCAGGTTTTCCGGCTAACATTGCAATAGGAAAACCAGCTGCCATGGATTTAGCATATGTGGATAAATCGGGCTCTATTCCATAAATTTCTTGAGCGCCACCTAACGCAACTCTAAATCCAGTCCCCACTTCATCAAAAATTAATAGGATGTTGTATTTATCACACAATAATCTCAGTTTTTCTAAATACCCATCTTCAGGAAGAATAACGTTTGTGTTCCACAAAATTGGTTCAGTAATAATCGATGATATTTCTTTGTGATTATCTTTTAATATATTTTCTAAAGCTTCTACATCATTCCAAGGAGCAATAATAACCTCTTGTGATGTACCATGAGAAATACCGCCAGATTCTGGGACAGGATTAAATATATTTTCTTCATTAGATATATCAGGGTGAGAATTATATAAAACAGAATCCATCCAGCCGTGATAATGACCTTCAAATTTTAAAAATTTATTTTTATTTGTAAATGACCTGGCTAATCTTAGTGCAACTTGAACAATTTCAGTACCCGAACTTGCGTATCTTACTTTTCTATTAAAAGGTATTGTTTTTTTGATGAATTCAGACATTTCATTTTCTTTGACTGTTTGACCAGTCAAGCAATATCCATTTTGCATATCTTCATAAACCGACTGAGTCACAAATTCAGGTGCATGCCCAAATATATTAGGACCCATACCCATCACATAATCTATGAATTCATTGCCGTCAACATCCCACATTTTACTTCCGTGAGCTTTATCAAAAAATAATGGCACAGGCCATTCTGTTTGCCTAATAGAGCTACTCACTCCTCCCGGGACTAATTCTTTTGCTTTTGAATAAAGTTCTTTGCTTTTATTAAATTTCATTAATATTTATCCCTTTCATAATTAGCAAGTGGTTTAAAATCTAAATTTAAGTAGCTTTCAAGCCAATCTATTCCAAGACTCGAAGCCCTTTTGTAATTGACTGAATCTTCTGGCCTTATTTTCAATATATTACTTAATTCACTATTAAAAATATTTTTAACTAAATTAAAATCATGAGCAGTATTTGTATCACTTGCAATACTATTATGCAATATTCTCTGACAGGTCTGCCCTATTGATATCCTAGCAGTTGCAAGATCTTCCATTAATGCAGGCCTCTTACCTTTAATTCCTTCCAAGCTGTCTATACCTTTCGCTCCTCTTGAATTAAACCATCCTTCAAGATATTCAATAATTGTCCTAACATTTCTTCTTGTCCCTTCTTGAGTAATTATTCCATCTGGCTTTAAATTTATTTTGTTCAAGGGATATAGTTCTGGTTTTTTCATTTCTTCAGTTGGGACCCATCCAGAATTATGTAAATTTTTAAATGGCATGGCTGCTGTCTTCATATGATAAATGTGTGCAACCCATGCTCTTATGAACCCATTATTTGCTTCCCATGTTTTATCAGATTCAATAGATTTGGCAGACATAAGGTTAACTTCTTCATCTTTACTTGGTAAAGCAGTTGCCATTCCTCCTATTGGCACCCCTTTGTGCTTTAGACAAACAGCAACAAGATGTTTAAAAATACTTACCATAAAAGGAGTAGATGCAACTGTTACATCAAATCGATCTGGCCATATAAAATTTTTGTTTGTCATTACAAATTCAATTACACTGGCCTTCAGGTCCCATCTTGCAGCATTTAAACCAGCAGCATATTTTCCAAGTGATTTTAAACAATTCTCCATATCTAATGCGAAAGGCAAAGATTCTACAAGCATAATTGCTTTAATTTTATTTCCATTTAAATTAGGAATTAATTTAACAGCTTCATCGAAAAAAAGTTTCCAAAATTCTGCTTCTTTAGATGTTTCAAGTTTTGGAATATAAAAATAAATATAGTCACCTTTTTTTTGTTGTTCTAACCCACAGTTCATAAGAGTTAAAACAGTATCAAGGATTGAGGCACTTATAGGCTTGTCATCAATTAAATAATCTTTTTCATTTAATAAAATTCCTCTCTCTCTGTGCATAAAAAAAGGGAGTTTGCCTGGATTTATAGAATATTTTTTATTTTTATTTTTATCGAAATATTCAAGTTTTCTTTGAACTGCTTTTTTTCTATTTATAGCAGACCTAACAGTATCTTCTAGAGTATGGCCAGAAGCATCTTCATTATCGTCAAGGTCACCATCTGCTCTAAATCCATCACTATTTTCGTTTAAACCATTTATAAACATTGATGTTTGAGAAGATGGACCAGAAATTTCAATACCAGGTGTAAACAATTGATCTGGTACATCTAATTCCCAATCATCGCCCTTAGAGTCTTTGAGTAAAATATCAACTGGGCTTACATCTGTGCTCGAAAGAACATTTTTAAGCTGATTTAATCTATCAGTTCTCAACTTTATAATTGTCGATGAAAATTTATCACTTAATTTTTCAATAACCTGAACAACATTTTTAGTAATAACTTCATCATAGCCATCAACTTTTTTAAAAGATGTTCTACCAATTTGTATCATATTATCTTTCAGATCTTTCTATTGTTATTTCAGAAAATTGAAGTTCACCAGTAAAAGTTTCGCTTTCCCCAAAAGCCTTATATAAACTTGGCGCTTCAACACTATTAGGCATAATAGTTAAGTCAAAATCATCAAATTTATTTGCATCTCCCAACCCTGAGTCTGTAGCCATGAGTTTATATTTTACAATTTCAAATTCAGCAATTTCAGATGTATCTCCAGTATTGCTTATTGGCAATAACTCACCGAGCGATTCAATATTTAATTTGAATCTTACCTCAGCTAATCCTGTCATAGTTATAGAATTAGAATTTATATCAAATGGTTTAGAAATATATTTATCAATAGTTGTAGCATTCAAGTTAAATTCGAATTCTTTAAAAACAACCCTGCCTCTATTTTTTGTATCCCAATTAAAATGTTCATCTGATAGAAAATCTGATTTATAATTTAAGTGATATCTATCAAATGAAAAATAATCTTCTAACCTAACAACATCCGTGGAGTCCTTAGTTTCGAAAATCCTGATTAATGTGCCTCCACCAGAAGCAAAATTATTTGTGACCCTTTCTGCCCTTTCTTTTAATTCTAGTGCTGTTAATCTCATGGTATTAATTTCAGCATCTAATTTATCAACTTTGTCATTTGAAGAATTTAAATTTAAGTAAAAATAAACTATTAAAGTAACAGCAATTAAAATAGTAAAAATATAAATAACAAATATAAATGCAGATGTTTTAAATTTAAAAAAGCTTGATTTTTGGTTTTCCATTTAGTTATATATGATAGTAGTTAGGATTTATTTTATATTAAATTAGTAAAAAAATATTTAGTCTGTAGGGGGACGAAATGACATACTTAAAAAATAAAAATTATTCTCCTGTTCCATATTGGTGCAAACTCCCCTATGGAATGACTTTTAAAAATGATGCCACTTCAGTTTCTGTTGATAGTAATGATAATGTTTATGTTTTTTGTCGCGGCCCCATTCCAGTAATAATTTTTAATTCTGAGGGTGAATTTATAAAAAGTTGGGGAGAAGGAGAATTTTTTAGGCCTCATGGAATTGCTCATGACAATAAAGATAATGTTTACCTAATCGATGATCAAGGGCATATGGTTGAAAAAAGAGATAAAGATGGAAAACTTATATTCAGGCTTGGAGATAAAGGAAAAAGTTCGCCTCGACAAAGCGGGGATATATTTAATTTGCCTACAGATGCAGTTATAGATCCAGATAATGGAGATATTTATATTTCAGATGGATATGGAAATTCTAGAGTGCATAAGTTCAATGAAGAAGGCAAGCATATATTATCTTGGGGGGAATCTGGATCTGATCCAGGAAAATTTAGTCTTCCTCATAATATTGCTTTAACTAGTGATAAAAAAATTATTGTTGCTGATAGAGAAAATTTTAGGTTACAAATTTTTGATTGTGACGGCAATTTCATTGATCAATGGCATGTGCATCACCCAATGTCTGTTACAACAGATAGTGAAGATAATATTTATGTAGGTGAAATGGGACCACCACCTGTGCAAGAGGGTGTAGAAAATTTAGGAAATTGTGTAACTATATTTTCACCAAAAGGAGAGATAATTGAAAAAATAGGAGATAAATTACCGGGAGCGGAATCAAATCAATTTGTTGCTCCGCATGGAATTGCTGTTGATTCTTCAGGCTCAATTTATGTTGCAGAGGTAGCATGGACTTATTGGTTTTCAAGACAAGAAAATCCCCCTATAGGAGAAATACCTAGTTTGAGAAAATGGAAAAAGAATGACTGAAATTATTATCACTTTTTTATTATTGCTACTTATAATTTTAATAATATTTTCTATTTATTTAATTAGGAAAAATAATAATTCAAATAATGATAATAACTTCAAAGAAATAACGAATGATCTTTTCCAAAAAATGGATAATTTAAATACCAAACTAGAAGTTGAACAGGTAAAGATGTCAGAAAATTTAATTGGCTCAACAAATAGCGTTAAAGAAATGATCAAATTTTCTGAACAAAGCCAAAATAGGACTGCCAAAGAAATGCTTAATGCAACACAAAAGGTCACCAATATCCTTCAAGATAATTCAAAAAGAGGGGCTTGGGGAGAAAAAGCTGCTGACGATCTATTAAAAAGTATGGGCTTAATAGAAGGTAAATCATATCAAAAGCAACAGACTTTACCATGGAAATCAGAGGATGAATCACTTTTAAAACCTGACTTTGTTTTCAATATTGATGGCCAAGACAAATTATTTATCATGGATGTAAAATTTCCTTTAAGCCATTACTACAAAATGTATGACGAAAATGGAAATCAAGTTTTTGATGTAGACAATCAAAAAAAATTATATCTTTCAGAATTTAGAAAAAGGATTGTTGAAGTCAGCAAATATGTAAATACTTCAGAAAATACAATTGACCTTGCAGCTATGTTTATTCCTGTAACAGGAATTTTAGATGAAACCCTAAAAATGGATTCTGAGATAGTTGATTATGCAATGAAATATAAAGTTGTTCTTGTATCTCCTGCCAGTTTTTATGCATTAATAAATTTCTTAAAATATTCTGAAACGATTTTTAAGGTTTCCAAGGAACAGAAAGAAATTATTAAAATTTTTGGTTCATTAAAAGAGCAGTGGGGTAAATATGAGGCTTCTTTTGAAAAAGTTGAAAATAAATTAAATCAACTTTCAAATGAAATTGATACTGTAAAAAATACTAGGACCAAAGCTATGAGTCGTGAACTGAATAAAGTTGATAACATATTAAATTCTAATTCTATAGAAGAATCTGATTAGAAGAGTTTACATACCCGCACAAATCACAATTTGAAGACGGCTCAGGAATTTCATTAGAGTTAAGCAATTTATATATTTCTAATAATACAGCTTCAACCCAAGAAAAATCGCCGGCATGCTTCAATACTGTCACTTGGAAATCAAGCATATTATTAAATTCTTGCTTATCTTTAAAAGCATTAGCATAAACAATATAGCAATCATTTGATACTTGAAAACCCTTATTAAATAAAATCCATTGATATATTTCTAATTGCCTTTTATATATTTTTCCACCTTCCCATACGTCACTAAAATCGTTAATAGGATGGAAAACATTATTTGATGATTTTGATGTAGATTTATAATCAACAACAACAATATCCCCATTTTCATAAATCCATAAATCATCTACAGCCCCAAATACTTCTATATCAGTTCCGACAAAATCTACTCTGACACCTTGAAAATTTTGCCTCCAAATATCTAATTCATTATGAGAATATGGTATGGCATTTATTCCATATTTTTCCATTAATGGATGCTGCCTTTTCTCTCTTCTATATTTATCAAATTCATTTTTGAATAAATTATCTACAGCTGAATTAAGATTAAATGGTATCTGTGATGGCTTTTTTAGGCCCAACCTCCTATTTGTAAAAAAACATTTTTTGCATTCCAGGTATTCATCAATAGCTGATCTGCTTAAAGGGAACTTTGAGTTAGTGTAAGCTCCAGGTTGATAGGTATACCTAATGTTTTTAGATTTCATCATATTTTTATACATAAAACTATGATACCAATTACCCACTAGAAAAAGACTAAATATAATAATAGAATAAGAATCTTGTTGATGGGGCTGTAGCTCAGTTGGTAGAGCATCTGCTTTGCAAGCAGGAGGTCGCTGGTTCGAATCCAGTCAGCTCCACCATTAATTTGAACCTAAATTCCGACTTTCTCTATAAATAATTTGGGTTAGAAATTTGCTTGATAGTAATTCTGGTAGTTATTATTTTCCTGAGTGCATTCCTTCAACTGCTTTAGTGCAACCATTAACATCTTCTTGGACACAGACTGCACAACTATTTCCAGAAACTAAACAAGAATATTCTTTTTGTGTAACAGAATAACCACCTTCAAATTCTACGCTATTTAAATCTGAAGCAAATACTAATGTATAAATAATGAATGTTATAAAACCCGCTATTAATATCCAACTAATAGATAAAGCTATTAATTTATTAGTAATAGTTGTCTCTTTCCATATTTTTTTTTCTCTTTTTTCAATTCCATTAATGTCATAATGTCTTTTAAAGAATGATTTTAAATTTCTTAACTTCATATATGTATTTTATATAAAATATTATTTGTTAACTAAATTAGTTAAGTATTGATATAATAATACTTATTATATAAAAATTTTTATATTTCGAGGTATTAAAATGATTGATAAAACAAATTTTTACATTAATGGAAAGTGGGTAAAGCCATTAAAAGAAAATAATTTTGATGTAATTAACCCTTCCACTGAAAAGATGTATGCAAAAATTTCACTTGGGTCTAAAGAAGATTTAGATCTTGCAGTTAGGGCAGCTAGAGATGCTTTTGAATCATGGGCTTTTAGTGATGTAAATGAAAGAATTTCATTGGTTGAAGATTTTATAAGCTTATACGATAAGAGATCTTCAGATATGGCCGAAGCAATATCTACCGAAATGGGTGCTCCCATAAAAATGGCAACAAATGATCAGGTAACTGCAGGCTCAAAACATATGAAAAATTTTATATCTGCAATGAAAAATTTTAAATTTGAACAACCTTTAAGATCTGACACTCCTGACGAGCAAATGATCTATGAACCGATTGGTGTATGTGGATTAATTACTCCATGGAATTGGCCTATGAACCAAGTAACTTTAAAAGTTATCCCTGCCATACTTACTGGTTGCACAATGATTTTAAAACCTTCTGAGATTGCGCCAATGTCTTCATTATTATTTTCAGAAATGATGGATGAAATTGGTTTTCCTCCAGGAATATTTAATCTTATTAATGGGGATGGGCCTACTGTTGGAGAGGCAATGAGTGCTCACCCTGAAATTGATATGATGAGTTTTACTGGCTCAACAAGGGCTGGAATAGCTGTAAGCAAAGGTTCTGCAAATACAATTAAAAGAGTTTCATTAGAATTAGGAGGAAAAGGGGCTAATGTAATTTTTTCTGATTCTGATGTTAAAAGTGCAGTTAAAAGAGGATCAGATAGAGTTTTGAAAAACTCTGGTCAGTCGTGTAATGCACCAACAAGAATGTTAGTTGAAAAATCATCCTACGAGGAAGCTGTTTCATATGCAAAAGAAATTTTTAATTCAACTTCTGTTGATTCTTCAGACAAACAAGGTGATCACATTGGTCCAGTTGTTTCAAGGACTCAGTTCGATAAAATTCAAGATCTAATTCAATCTGGAATAGATGAAGGAGCAGAATTAGTAACTGGTGGGACTGGGCGCCCAGAAGGATTAACTCAAGGTTACTACATTAAACCTACTGTTTTTGCTAATGTAAATAATGAAATGAGAATTGCAAGAGAAGAAATTTTTGGTCCTGTATTATCAATAATTCCTTTTCAAAGTGAAGATGAAGCAGTTGAAATTGCTAATGATACAAATTATGGGCTTACACATTATGTGCAAAGTGGTGATAAAGACAGAACTCAAAGGATGGCTAGAAGATTGAGAGCTGGAATGGTTGAAGTAAATGGAGCCGGTAGAGCCCCAGGTAGCCCTTTTGGAGGAAGCAAACAATCTGGTAATGGAAGAGAAGGCGGAATGCATGGTTTGCTAGAATTTGTTGAGCTTAAAGCAGTTTCTGGATGGAACGTAACAAGTTAATAGGGTTACGATAATTCTTTAATATATTTGGTTACTGAATCTATAAATTATTTTCTAACCATTTTTTATTAATGTTATTTGCATTAATTATTTTATTTAAGTTTTTTGTATCAGGCTTTTCTTGTTCATCTATTAGTCCATACCTTCTAGCTCTATTTCTTTGATATCCACCACAGAGATGAAAACCTACACAGCCAGGATTTTCTTGAAGACCAGTAAGAATTTTTGAGTACCAATCACCATCATTATCTGAAATTTCACCTGGCTTTGTATCCCATTTAATTTTTGCTGCATCGGCTAATAAAACTGGCTTACCTGTTTTATTATGCCATTTCTTCATGTTTATTAGTGGTTCTTTAAAATCTTGAAATGACAATACGTCGACATATTTTAAAGCGGAATTTATAACTTCGTCAGGTATCTTTTCAGTAGCCTCATATCTATCTCCAAGGATTAAGTGGTTCTTGTCATATCTTTTTATTGCTTCATAAGTAGTTTTATAATAATGATTTGCTAATTTTGAAAGTTTATTACGCCCAGCTAAAGAATCTAAAAGTTCAGGGTCAAATATTGGTCCCCTCCATTCATTAACTGGTCTTGTGTGCACCCATGTTGGGCAGTCTGAATAAAAATATCCAATTAAATTTGGATCGTCTGACATCTCCGCAGCATGTGTGCGGGCAACATAATCACACCATTCCTCCCATTCAGAATTAAAAATATCATAATGCTTGAAATGTTTATCCCATTGATGTGACTCAGTGAATGGCAACATATGGCAGTAAGGCATATTGATAATATTATATTCCTCTCGAGTAAATGCTCTTGAGTGTTGAAAGTTTCTAATTGTTACGTCTTGAACCCAACCTATTGAGTTGAATCCCCAATTTTTCATGTTTTTAGAAACTGACTTCTTCAACCATTCCTTAGTATCAGAATTATATTTTTCTTTCCAAATAGATATATTTTCAGGGTATTTCATTGTAGAAGGGTCAAAATGATTTAATCCAACAGAAAAGAATATATTTCCATTTGGAGATATAAACCACCATCTATTTTTTATTTTTTTTAAAGAAAAGAAATTATTTTTTGTCTCCATAATTACAAAATTATCAGAAATTGATTAAATCTGTAATTACTACCCTAATTACTACCCTAACCCATATGTTAAAAGATATTAAAGGATATTAAAGATAATTAATAATCTGAAATTATAGAAATAAGGATATTAAAATATGTGAAAACATATTAATGATGCTTGATAATTTGCAA
>MDSX01087318.1_pt1 | contig 10978 bp, 15 predicted proteins | sample 811141 | NCBI WGS metagenome assembly MDSX01 (sample SAMN05326642, study PRJNA326480) | marine metagenome | isolation source: seawater | place: Atlantic Ocean: South East | collected 2010
ATCATGGAAGAGTTTTGGCAAAAGGTATTGTATCACAGAGAGCATGGGATAGAAGAACCAGTAAAGAAGACGAGAACACGTAAAAAGAAGGAAGAAGGTCCACCTCCACCGTGTGAAATTAACTCCGATACAGACGATGAGTACAGAGATGAGTGAATTATTATATCACATTATATAAATGAACGTAAACCAAGTGGTCAATGCGCCTAAGAAATCGAATAATGTCGCGATAATAATTGGCGCGTCTGTTTTGGTATGCTGTCTGTTTTCTTTATATTTAACTTTTATGAGATCCCGCGATGAGGGAAAAGGATTAGCGAAAATAGAACGCGCCATGGAGGAGAAACCACCCAGTCCGGGTCCCATCATACGAGACATGAAAGTCACTACCAGTGACACCTCTCCGAGTGGTTCCTCAGGCATCGATGTGTCGATTGATGGAGGCGACCCCGTACCACTCTCAACGAAACCAATGAAAGTGCATTTGTATAAAACGCGTGATTGTTCCGGTGAACCCACGGACTCGACGACCTTAAATAAAATACCATTTGACACCGCATGGACACTCGATAAACGTGGTAGAGGCGAAGAACATTTTGCGTGTTGCATGAAGATGGAAAATGCCGATGTAAACGCGACATATACCTTGGGCTTCGGTGACGAAAAGTCTGAACACACCATAAATATAAAGGATTTGGATAAGGTCATTCTCATGGAAGGTGGCAAAGTACCGCCCGGTGTGTTTAATATGCACATAAATGGACCGTTACAATGTGCACAAGACTTGCATATCAAGGCTTCTCCCATTAAATAGGTTTGAAAGTCTACATACCCCTACATAACCCCGCGAAGCAACACCATGTTTTTTGGAACTTTTTATAGAGAGACTATGTCTAATTTTAATCTAATGACGAGATTTTTCTAGAATTTCTAAAATAAAAATAAAAAAAATTATTTTTTTAAAAACTTCTTTCTTTGAAAAGAAACTGAAAAAAAAATTATTTTTTTTTCTATTTTCATTTCTCAAAAACCATGGTGTTGTTTCACCTAAGTAATTCACTACCTATGTCTAAATCAAACCAAAGAACGAAGAAAGCATGGAACTGTATCCACACCAGATAGAGGGTGTTAACTGGATGCTCGAGAGAGAGCATTCATCGGTGGGACCAAAGGGTGGATTCCTCTGTGACGAGATGGGGCTAGGAAAGACAGCACAACTCGTGACCGTTATCAAACGAAACAAAACTGGACCCACCCTTGTGGTGGTTCCCAAATCAATCGTGACTCAATGGAAAAATGAGATACACAAATTCGCTCCAGAACTCAGTGTGTTTGTGTATGATGGAATCAAACGAACGAGAGACGCATCCGAATTCCAGCGTCATGACGTGACTGTTTGTCCATACAGTCTTCTTACCGAAGACGCCCCACTGGTCCACATGATAGAATGGGGACGCGTCATCCTCGATGAAGCACACGAGATTCGAAACCGGCGATCCAAGCGTTTCAAGTCGGCGATGCAAATCGGGGCCACATACAGGTGGGTTGTGACAGGAACCCCTGTGTTCAATGATGTTCGAGATTTCGTGTCATTATGTGCTTTCATAGGCATCGATAGGGTCGATGTACAGTGCAATCTTGAGGCTGTGCGTGAAAAATTTATCATTCGACGCACCAAGAATAAGGATTCTATCCCAGAGTGTCACTTTGAAAACGTTGAACTTGAGATGTATCCGGAAGAAAAGACAATCTATGTCCAGGCGTTTTCTGAGGCACAAGAAATGATCCGTGAAATGATGAAACGAGCGGAGGCACATGGTAATTTAACCATGTACAATATGGACATTCTTGAGCAGTTACTCAGAGCGAGACAGGTAATGGCATGGCCTCAGCTCTACATCGACGGTATGGCAAAGAAGTTGGATGAAGAAATGAATGCATGGACGGGGCGATCAAAAAAGATGGAAACCCTATTTGAATCTATTGCACAGCATCCGGATGAGAAAACCCTCGTATTTTGTCAATTTAAAGGCGAAATGAATTACATTCAGGAAAAACTCACATGTCCGGTATTCCGTATCGATGGTACCTATTCAAAAGAGCGCCGCGAGTCACAATTGGCCGAATTCAACCGGGCTCCACAGAATAGTGTGTTTCTCATTCAAGTGAAGGCCGGTGGCCAAGGTCTCAATATCCAAAGCGCATCTCGCGTGTATATAACCAGTCCCTCATGGAATCCCGGCACGGAGCTTCAGGCTATCGGTCGATGTCACAGGACGGGTCAAAAAAGAGAGGTCTATGTGAAAAAGCTCATATACAAGGGTGACGAGAAGTATCCGAGTGTGGATGAATCGATCGTGGCTCTGCAGGTGAAAAAATCATTGGAGTACGCCGAGGTATTGGGCGATGATAGACTCAAGACACAATTACCTGGAAAATCAGAGAGTCTTTCAATTTCAGAGATTCGAAATATTTTCAGAGCATAAGGTATATACAATGAAGACATTTGGTTCTCGCGCTGAAGTGTTCCATGGTGCTGCGGAAAAGACCACCGGGGGTCTTACCAAGAGCGACTTGTTCCAAAACAAGTATGGTGAAATTAAGAGTAAGCAAGCGTCCAAGGCGGCCCTCGAACGCATGAAGGAAGAGGGTAAGAAGGCGATGGTTAAGGTGTTCAAGCCAAAGAAGTCTGGCTTCAAGCTCCAACCAAAGGCCGGTACCAAGGCTTACAAGAAGCTCATCACAAAAATGTAAACGTACTATAAGAGATGACTCTCACAAAGTGGTCCCAAGCTGTTAAGATGGCTAAGATTAAACAGGGTATAGACCCAAAAAAGTATGTAATGATAAAAGGAAAACTCCTCAAGGAAGCCCAGGCTATTTACCAACTCCTCATCATGACTAAATAACGAACTGGAACCCCTTAAGAGTTTGTGGTTCATACGTCACGAGTTGGTATAATTTATAGGTTACCCCGAACTTTTTGTTCAAGAAATACACACTGTTGATTTCAACGATCGCAGTTCCCGAATTTCTTGAATAGAGACCATTTTTACAATCAACGTTTCCGATTGGGTTCTTTGCTTCGTCGTACACGTGTGATTTAATCTTACCATCCATGTTTACATCGACCTTTACGCGAAATTTTGGTTCGCGATCCGGGGATTCTTTGATGTTTGAAAAGAACATACCTTTGAGTTCATCTTTCGATACTTTGCGTTTGAAGATGTGCTCACTTCGTTCTTCGACGGCGTCAATGATCTTTTCTTCGAATTCGCGCATCGTTTCATAGAATTTTTTGACGTAATTGTCATCTTCATCATATCCCTTCATTGCGAAATCGAGCGAGTACTTCGTTGGACCAACTTCTGGTGTGAATCCGGAGACACCGAATGGCATGTACATTCGGGGGAATTGAATTCGTAACGGTCGCCCTTCTTTTGTGCATAGGGAAATTTTGCGACCATCGTGTTTGGGGATTTCGAGTTCATTTAGTAGATTCACGAATTTAGACATATGTATTAAAATTTATAGTAATCAAAGCTTTAAGCAGAACACGCACTACACTCCGCTTCTAAACTAAATTGTTGTGGTCTCGCCTTCGCCTTGGAACGAAGGTAGTACATACCGGTTTTGAGACCCGCCTTCCATGCGTAAAAGTGCATAGACGACAACTTGGAGAGGGTCGGACTCTCAACGAACAGATTCATGGATTGTGATTGGTCGATGAAAACACCCCGATCTGCGGCCATATCAATGATGACCTTTTGACTCATTTCCCACACCGTTTTGTAAAGTTCCTTGATGTTCGCAGGAATATCGATGATGCTTTGAACAGAGCCGTTTGCCTTTACCATGAGATCTTTCATTTCCTTCGACCAAAGTCCCACCTTTTTGAGATCATCGACCAAGTGCTTGTTCACGACGACAAATTCACCCGCAAGTGTTCTTCGTACGTATATGTTTTGTGTATACGGTTCGAAGCATTCATTGTTGCCGAGGATTTGAGAGGTGGATGCGGTGGGCATTGGAGCCAAAAGAAGGCTATTTCTCGTACCTCTTTTCACGCGTTCACGCATAGCGTTCCAGTCGTATCTACCCGAGAGCTTAGGTGCGTCCCACATGTCGAACTGTAAGATACCCTGACTGAATGGAGACCCTTCAAATGTCTCATATGCGCCATATTTTCCTGCGAGATCACAACTCGATTCGAGTGACGCGTGATAGATGGTTTCAAAGATGAGTCGGTTCATTTCTCTTGATTTTTCGGAACCGAATGGTTCTCTACACAGAATGAACACGTCGGCAAGACCTTGAACACCGATACCAATGGGTCTGTGTCGCATATTTGAACGCTTTGCCGTGTCCGTAGGATAAAAATTCTTATCGATCACCTGGTTCAAATTGCGCGTGACCATCTTTGAAACGCGGTGAAGTTCCTCGTAATCGAATTCACCCGTCTCCTTATTGACGAATTTGGGTAACGCAATAGATGCGAGGTTACACACAGCCGTTTCATTCTTGTCCGTATGTTCCAGAATTTCACAACACAAGTTGGAGGATTTGATCGTACCAAGGTTCTTTTGGTTGGATTTTTCATTGCACGCATCCTTGTACAACATGTATGGTGTACCAGTTTCACTTTGAGACTTAATGATAGCCTTCCAAATGTCTGCGGCGGGAACAACTTTAGTCGCCAAACCTTCTCTCTCATATCTTTCATAAAGTTCTTCAAACTCTTTTCCGTACACATCCGAGAGGCCCATAGCCTTATCCGGGCAGAACAAACTCCAGTTTCCACTCTCTTCCACGCGCTTCATGAATAAATCGGGGATCCACATAGCGGAAAACAAATCTCTGCATCTCGCTTCTTCGTCACCCTGATTGAGGCGAATCTCGAGGAAATCGAGAATATCCGCGTGCCATGGCTCGAGGTAGACCGCAATCGAACCCTTTCTTCGACCGGCCTGATTGACATATCGGGCAGTCGCGTTATACACGCGAAGCATGGGAATGATCCCATCCGATGTACCATTAGTGCCTCTAATATGAGATTTGTTCGCCCTGATGTCGTGTACATGAAGACCGATGCCCCCAGCCCACTTTGAGATCTGCGCACATTCCTTCACCGTATCATATATCCCGTCAATGCTATCATCCTTGTTTGCCACCAAGAAGCACGAGGACATTTGTGGACGAGGTGTACCCGCGTTGAAGAGAGTAGGTGTCGCATGAATGAACAAACCCTTACTCATGGCGTCATACGTTTCAACCACGCGTTCGATGTCGTCACCATGAATACCAATGGATACACGAGCATACAGATACTGTGGTGTTTCAACGATTTCGTCGTTTATCTTCTGGAGATATCCTCTTTCAAGTGTTTTAAGGCCAAAATATCCAAATTGATAGTCTCTTTCTGGATCTATGTATGAATCAATCTGAGACGAAACTTTCGCAACTTCTTCAGTGACAATACCGGCATCATGCAATTTATGCATGGATTCGGAAAATGTAGAGGGAACTCGTTTTTGAATGTTACTCGCGACTATCCTGGTTGCGAGAACTTCATAGTCTGGATCACTGGTAATCATACCGATACAAATCTCAGCGGAGAGTGTATCAATCTCGTGTGTCTTGATGTTATCATACATCGAAGAAAACACCTGCTGTGCGATCATGGATGCATCGACATTTTTAGATAATCCATACGTGAGTTTTGAGATCCTATTGGTGACCTTATCAAATTTAACGTCTTCAATACGACCAGATCTTTTCATAACCCTCATTTTATAAATATACAAACGAATTTTTTATATTACTTTTTCTTGAAGTCCTTGCTTCGGACTGGTACTGGACCAACTACCTCAAACTTACGTTCGGGTCGAGCGAGATGGGTGTTAGTAAAAAACGGACCGATTGTACCAGCCTTCGCAACTGGTGGGTAGGACGCAATGAAGCAGTTACCTGGTTTGCACTCAGGGCGGGGCTGCTGGCACGCATCTCTGGAGTATGCCTCGTCGAAATCGGAAACCGAAAGGTTCATTTAATAATTACTGATAGTTTTTTTCCAGGACTATATTAAATGTGTGACAATCTTCACCTGAATTCCATGAAGCAATGTGAGACGCCTCTGAACACACTTTTCTTCTCGAGGTTCAATGTAAACATACTTCAGAGAGGTATTCGTCAAGATTTCAAGAATAAGACTGGCATTGCGATCGACTACCAAAACGAAGATGATTTGTATGCCATCATGCGTGTTGTTTTCATAAACAACGCCGGTGACCACGAATACCGAGTGAACGAACAAGTGAAAAAGATGAATTCAATCGTCATAAATACAGCTGTTGGTCAAATTCAATCCGGTGTCTCTCAATACATGGGATACATCCACGATATGGACCGTGGATTGGAACCAATTGATGCACCAGTGAACACGTCGACTGTTGGTAACAAGATCGGCAAGAATGAAAAGATAGGATTGCGTTAAGGTAGTATAAGATAGTAGTGTACATGTAATGGATTTTTACTTACATTTTTATGTATGTAAAAATCTTTCTTCTGATGTTTTTTACATTATAACAGTTTCGTTTCCAACGACTTCCTGTGAATCGTCCCCTATGATGGCCTCTTCAATGAGGTCGTCTGGTTTGACGAGTTGTTTCTCTGGCGCAATCTTAATCTTTACTTGTTTTTGTTCCGCTTTTTCCGCTTTCTTACCATACGACACGAAAATGACGGTGGCCATGGTGATTAAAGCCATGGTGATCACGGTATAATATAACTTCTTGTTCATTCTATATTTATACGATATAAAGTTTTCGGGATATATACACATATGGGTCTAAACCAATACAAGGCAGATACTGAATTGATCTGTAAACAGAAAGGGTGGACAAATTCAACCGTGGATACGGTGTGGCTTCTGTTATCAGAAGAAATAGGCGAACTCGCATCTGCGATCAGACAGCACAAGAAAACATACAAGAAGATGAATCTGAAGAAGGATCGGGGTACGGACGTCATGATGGAAATGGGTGACGTGTTCAGTTATCTTTTTCAGTTGTCTTATATGTTAGATGTGGATCTCGATAAGATGTGGGTCGAGCATGGTAAAAAGATGAAATATAAGAAATATAATCTGCGGTAGTATAAAGATGCCTTTGACTGACGAAGAATCTATAGATAGGGTTAATCCATATGTACAACATGATTTTTTCATGCCAGGTACGAGTCGACAATTGATCGATTTTGCTGAGCATAAGCCACCAGCTGAAGAAGCCGTTCAAGAAGAGTACAGAAGTCCTGCCTGTGACGAGGCCATTATGATCGCCGGAAGAATAGGTAAGACTGGACCATGTCCTTTATCTAGATCTCTCTACCCAGGAAGAAATATACAATATGACGACGATCCAGCTATAAACGGTACTTCTGAAGAAGTCGCAAAAACTGAAAGTCCATCTATGCGCAATAATCTGATCGGTGGAGTGATTCTGATTCTATTAATTGCAGCACTCTAAAGAATTTCTCTAGGCGCAAGTCACTTGTAGATGTTTCTATGATATGAGGTAATTGCTCAACACATATACTCTTAGCGAGCTTCTTTTGCCACGAACATTTCATATTTATCACCGGTGGTGAGAATGTTGGATCCAGTATCTTCACTGCATTCATGATTCTCACGATGCTTCTCGTATTATTATTTTCACACAGTGCGTTCTCCAATTCAACTAAAGCCATCTTTCTCCTGACTTCAGTTGTTTTTAGAATCATAGTATCGAGGAATTGTTCGTATCTTAGCGTTTCATAGACGACTTTTATATGTTTCCAGTCTCCTATGGGTTTTGTGTTGAAATGCTCTCTCACGTGTTCGTAACCCACCCCAGCCTTGTAACGAACATATTCTATATCGATTATATCTAAACTTGTATCAATATCATGGGATACAGTAACCGATTTTACGAATGAGGACATATGCTTTATTTTAACCCAATTTCTCTAAGTGCTTTAATTACCTAAGTCGTTGAGCTTGATGTAGAAATCAAGCCATGTTTGACTCAATCGTAAACAACACGTTCTCTTATTACCTAACACTCGATGAGTTTAGGAACAGTATTCCAGAGGATATAAGGCCATCATGGGTGAAGCTTACAACTATTACGATGGTATCTAGTTTTAACAGGCCACTGGACATAAACATGCTCAGATTGTGTTTCGAAAAAATATCACCGATTCGAATTCGCATGTCGGGTAAGAAATCGGAGGGGTACGAGTGGACTTTAAAACCGACGACGTTTTACAATCAGATTACACTTTGTTACAAAGACATGTACAGCGTGAAGTCCATAAAACTGTTTCCAAATGGGAGTATTCAAGTGGCAGGGTGTGCGGACTTGGTAAATTGCAAACACATTATCAAGCAATTGTCTTTACTTTTAGGTAAATTATTGAGTGACTCGTGTATACCTCCACTCGATACATTTCGGGTAGTGATGATAAACTCGAACTTTAGTCTCAACTGGAACATCAACCTCATGAAAACAGCAGACCATTTTGAAAGTTATTCGGACGTGTTCAAGGTGTCTTTTGAACCCGATAGATATTCAGCGGTCAAAGTAAAGTTTAAACCAGCAGAAGACATGAAAGAGGTCACGACGAGTATTTTTAGCACGGGTAAGGTGATCATCACTGGAGCTGAAACCTTCAAAGAGATCGCATTTGCTTACAACATAATTAACCAGCACATCAACACGAATTCATCCATCCGTGTGAAGAGGGTCTCCGATGATAAGATTGAAACATTTGATACCTTATCAGGAGCAAACATAAAAGACATAGTCAGTAAGCTGAAGGGGATGGGGGTACAGTCATGGAAACGAACAATCTCAAATAGACAAATTAATTTCTGATGTAATAATAAAATGTCTCAGCGACTTGGAATGGCCGATGGTCGATGCTTCACCGTTAACTCGTCTGCCCAATTGTACAACAACTACCTTATGAACAAGAATGGTATCTCATACGAAGACAACTATTCTTTTAGAAAGCTTCTCCAATCGAAGGGCCCACAATTGTTCAATGATAAGCAATCCAAGACTAAGTGTGCTTCTTGCGACAACCCAATGGTAGACACTCGTAATATCTATTAGATACGTAAAATTAGCTTTATTTAAATATACTACTTTTCTAGAGAATGAGTCAGTGTGCAATATGTCTCAATGAGGTGAGGGAGACGAGGCACAATAAACCTTTGCGGTGTGGACATCTATTTCATTCACATTGTCTAGAAAAATGGAAAGCAAAAGGTAAGCAAACCTGCCCAGTATGTAGAAAGATATTCGATGGGTCAAATTTTAAAGTTCAGGTTACTATACACAACATGTTTGAAAATACATCAAATATGGTAGAATTACAGGATCAGTATATATTTGACGCACTTGATATATTTTTTGATGTTGAGAATGAAAATGATGTCTCAAGCCTTCTTTCCGACTTTGGAGTGAGTGTGTCCGACTTTGATCCCCTTGTTCTTAACACAGAATGAGCTACAATACTTTTTGTAATTTAAACCTGGATAATCACGGGATGCTTTACGTGGATCAACTATAACTTTCCCTTTCGCATCGGTCACCAATGGCCCGGTTGCCCATCCTCTCTTATGAGCAAATATGTTTGCTTTAAAACGCATGATTTTACCCGCTATGAGCTTAGGCATGGCCTTTTTGATACGTGCAAGGGGTACCTTGAAAAATCCAGCTATGGATTCGTGAGTGTTACCCTTCTTAACCTTATATTCAACCTCATTTACCTGTTTATAAAAGTGAAAGTCACCCTGTCTAAAATAATTTGTTGGTTTTCCAGGTGCTATGAACATCATGACTTTGTAGTGTCCAGGCTTACATTTTTCCTCAGCCTTCGCCATATAGACTCGTTTGGGGTTATCAGCGATAACCCGTTGTGGTAACTTCATACAACTCACATACGAGTGATTCATATTCTTGATACCAGCTCTCTCACCGGGGACACTCTTATATGATCGCTTTTTTTCATAGTCACCAACGGCGTACGCATAACAATTATTGTTATTTATACCGATGGCTCTACCCCACAGCTTTTGTGTAAATTTTGGCTCAGACCCACTCAGGGGAAGCCTTTTAGGTGCTTGTCCCATTAATAATATTTCAGAAAAAAAATATTATTAATAGATAAATGATTCAAGGCCTTGTTAACGCGCGTAAGACCCAAGATGCCATCACCGAACTCTTCACCTTTGTGCTCGTCATTTTGATCAGCACCTTCGTGTTGCGTTTCCTCTGGAACCAATCCCTCGTCAAGCACATCACTGTGCTCAAGAAGCTCGATACCTTCCTCGACGCTTTCATGTTGTCCCTCGCGCTCGCCGTTGTCCGTGGTATCTAAACCTCGCGATAACCGGAGATATGTTCACCATCTGAACTCACAAGAGTTGGAAACGACTTGATTCCATTGCACTGTTCTTTTTCACAGTCAATGAATTCATATGCCTTATTGTTTTTCTTCATGTATTTCAATTGCCGTGTTGTCCATCCACACCATGTTGTGCCATACACTTTCCATTTTTTGTGACACTTTTCGCAATCGCACCCTTCGCATTTACATTGACCTTCTCCACATCCACATGCACAATCACCACACGACTTGGTTCTAGTGGTGCGTATCAATATCACAACAACTATGATCGAGGCGAGTATGACAAGGCTGGTTCTCAATTTCATTTAATTATTTCATATATTTTAATTTAAGTGATTCGCATATTTTCTCAATCGTTTTACCCTGAGTATCTATACCAGCTTTTTTGGCTAATTCGACTATGTCTTTCTTTTTGTACGTCGCACACTTTTTACCGTTAACTCTTAAGTATCCCTTTGGCGCAATGTTGACCTTTATGGGTGGCGACACTCGTTTCGTCGCGACCGTTCTTCTCTTCACGGGTTGC
>MDSX01098235.1_pt1 | contig 10972 bp, 9 predicted proteins | sample 811141 | NCBI WGS metagenome assembly MDSX01 (sample SAMN05326642, study PRJNA326480) | marine metagenome | isolation source: seawater | place: Atlantic Ocean: South East | collected 2010
AGCGCTGTTAAATCAAACCATGGGGTAGTAATACTTGTTGAGTTTATTGAACTTGCACCATCTGGCTGGGTAAACATATATTTCCCAGTCGTAGAAACAACACTTTGTCCGGGCCCCGAAGAATTCCATGTTGACCCACCGGTTTTAAAACTCCAAATAAAACCTGTAGAATCAGAGCGCGACCAGCAATTGCCAATACTTCCATAAAAACCCGGTCCAAAACTAGGGTAGTATCCGACCCACGAGGAGTCTTCAAAGTCTTCACAATAAGGAGCTAAAATGGGAAGACAGTTTGATGCGGTAGATTGATAACCAGATTTTATATTTGATTTTACTACGGTGTCTTTCTTCAAAAGTCCAGTTGAAAAAACAATAGAGCTCGTCGAAATTAAAAGGATACTAAAAATATATTTCACCTAGTTATTTATTTTAAAAAGAATAATCTATGCTCGAATGTTTCAAAATCAATGCCAAAATGATATTTAATTAAAATAAAATAGATTACTATGGGTTTTATTCCGTCGCTTAAATAGAGGGTTTAAATAATGAACTATGGAAATGGCAAACTTTAGCCAACTTTATGTATTTTTGCCACGACTTGTTGAATAAATTATAGAGGGGACCACAAGTCCCCTCTTTTGTTCTTCAAACTTTTTTACATAAAAGATGGAGCTTTTAGATTTAAAAAAATTAATTGAGACAGAAATTGCAAAAATTGATGCATTTCTCGTTGATATTGATATAAATAATGAAAAACAAATCAAGTTGTTTGTCGATCTGATTGATGGTCACATTTCTGTGGAGCAACTAAAGCTTCTAAGTCGCTCCATTGAAAGTGCGTTAGGCGATGCCTCAGAAGATTATTCAATTGAGGTATCCTCCCCAGGTATGTTCAGTTCTTTTAAAGTTTCGGAACAGTTTAAAAAGAGTATTGGCCGATTAGTAAAAGTTAGTACTCCTGATAGCGGGAGCCCCCTAAGGGGAACCTTAAAAGCATTTGACGGCAAGCAAATTGAAATCCATTGGACGGAACGTGTCCCGAAGGCCAAAGGAAAAGGAAAAATGGACATAAATATTAATAAAACGATTCCCTTAAAGGATGTCTCAAAAATTGTTTTAGACTTCAAATTTTGAAATTTTTGAATTATGGAAAATATAGCTATTATCGACTCATTTGGAGAGTTCAAAGATGAGAAAAACATCGACCGAGTTACTCTTATGTCATTTATTGAAGAGGCTTTTCGCGTTCAACTTCGAAAGAAATTTGAATCTGATGAAAATTTTGATGTAATCGTAAATCCGGACAAAGGAGACCTCGAAATATGGAGAAACAGAACGATCGTTAAAGATGATTCCATTGAAGATCCAAATTTAGAGATCTCATACAGTGAAGCCATCAAAATTGAACCAGATTTTGAGGTCGGAGAAGAAGTTTCAGAAGAAATTAAAATGATCGATTTAGGTAGGCGATTTATTTTGGCATTTCGCCAAACACTAGTTCAAAAAGTTCAAGAACACGATAGTGGAGAGTTATATAAGCGTTACAAAGATATGGAGGGTGAGATTATCACGGGAGAAGTCCATCATGTCAGGAATCGCGAAATAATTATATATGATGATCAACAAAATGAACTGATTCTTCGTAGGGATGAGATGATTCCGGAAAAAGATTTTTTCAGGAAAGGCGACACGGTAAGGTCCATCGTCAAATCTGTTGAAATTCGAGGAACAAAACCATTTATTCTTCTAAGTAGAACTGCAGACAATTTTTTAGCCAAGCTTTTTGAGACTGAAATACCTGAGGTTTTTGATGGAATAATTACTGTTAAGGGTGTTGTGCGCATACCGGGAGAAAAGGCGAAGGTGGCGGTTGAGAGTTATGATGACCGAATTGACCCTGTTGGAGCTTGCGTTGGAATGAAAGGTTCAAGAATTCATGGAATTGTCCGAGAGCTTAGAAGTGAAAATATTGATGTGATCAATTTTACTACAAATCACCAATTATATATTCAACGGGCGTTATCTCCGGCAAAAATCACGAATATGGTGATGAACGAAGAAACAAAAAAAGTAGATGTTTATCTGCCTGCAGATCAAGTGAGTCTTGCGATCGGAAGGGGTGGTACAAATATTAGATTGGCGAGTAGGCTTACAGAGTATGAAATTGATGTTTACAGAGAAGACATTGTTCATGAAGAAGATGTGGAGCTAGTTGAATTTTCTGATGAGATTGAAGGATGGGTTATTGAGCAACTTAGAAAAAGTGGATACGATACTGCTAAGAGTATCTTAAATGTTGATACTGATGACATAGCAAGGCGCTCTGATCTTGAGATTGAAACTGTTGAAGAAGTTCGAGGTGTTCTTAAAAAAGAGTTTGAAGATTAATATTTAAAACAATCAAAGCGAAAATTCACAACATATGAGTAATTACCGAATTAGTAAAGTTCTCAGCGAGTTGAATATTGGACTCGATACGGCTGTTGATTATTTAAAATCGAAGGGTCATGTTGTGGATAAAAACCGCAATGCAAAAATTAATCAAATAGAATATGATTTTTTGCGTGAGAATTTCGCTTCGGATAAGACAAAAAAAGACGAAGCTGAAACCCTTATTCAACAAAAGCGAGACGAGAAAGAGGCCATTCAAGCTGAGCGCGAAGAATCCGCAAAAAATCAAATATTTAGAGCGGAGTTAAACCTTAAAGGACCAAAAATTTCAGGAAAAATCGACTTGACACCAAATAAGCCTGTCAAAGAAGTTTTAGCTGCTCCAAAAGATGACAAACATGAAAGTGAGCAGAAAGAATTACTGCTCCAAGACAAAAAGAATCTGGAAAACAATTCGGAATCTAAAGTCACAGAGACTAGTCCTAAAGCAAACGTAAAGCTGTCATCCGATAAACCAGATGATAAAAATGTCGGTTTGGAAAAAAATAAAAGCACCTCGGAAGAGGATGCAAATCATAAGACTCAGTACAAAAAGTTAGATGGACCAAAACTTACAGGTAAAACAATAGACCTTCAGCAATTCGCAAAAAAACCAAAACCATCTGGAGAGGGAGGCAAGAGAAAGCGAATCAAAACGGAGGGGCTCCAAAAACCAGCGGCTGGTGGAGGCAGGACGACGACGGGCGCAGCTTCAGTTGGAGCAAAAAAAAGGGATAATAACCGACCCGGATTAGGTGGGGGCAAAGGAAGAAACCCAAAAACTCAAGCCAAACCTGAAGTTTCTAAGGCCGATATCGAAAAAAAGATAAAGGAAACTTTAGAGAAGTTAGGTGGTAGTAAAAAATCTAAAGGCTCAAAAATCAGAAGGGATAAACGGGCTGAAAGGTCTGAAGCCAAGGAAATGGCAGAAATTGAACGCATTGAAGGAGAGAAAGTTTTAAAGCTCACCGAGTTCGTGACCTTACTGGAATTTGCTAATCAAATGTCAGCTTCCCCGGCTGATGTTATCTCTACTTGTATGGCTTTGGGAATTATGGCTAGTATGAACCAAAGACTGGATAAAGAAACTTTGACAATTGTTGCTGAAGAATTTGGTTTTAGTGTTGAGTTTGTTGACGAAGAAATGCAAGAAGTCTTTAACGATGACGACCAAGAAGAAAACCCTGTCCCTCGATCTCCAATAGTCACAGTGATGGGTCATGTTGATCATGGAAAAACTTCCTTACTTGATTTCATTCGGAAAGATAATGTCATTGCTGGAGAAGCAGGTGGAATTACCCAGCATATTGGTGCGTATTCAGTGCAATTACCCAATGGACAATCCATCTCTTTTTTAGACACTCCGGGTCATGAGGCATTTACCGCGATGCGAGCTCGTGGAGCTCAAGTAACAGATATTGCCATTATTGTGGTTTCCGCTGATGACTCTGTGATGCCGCAAACTAAGGAAGCAATAAGTCACGCTCAGGCCGCGAATGTTCCCATTGTTTTTGCGATAAATAAAATAGATAGACCAGACGCAAACCCGGATAAGATTAAGGAGCAATTAAGTCAGATGAATATATTAGTTGAAGATTGGGGAGGTAAGATACAGTCACAAGATATATCTGCTAAATCTGGATTAAATATTGATAAGCTTTTGGAAAAAGTTTTACTCGAGGCAGAGTTACTTGACCTTAAAGCTGATCCTGATAGACTAGCGAAGGGAACAGTAATCGAGGCCACTCTCGACAAGGGTCGTGGTTATGTAATTACGCTACTCAACGAAACTGGAACATTAAAGGTTGGTGATTATATTTTAGTGGGTCCTTATTCGGGTAAAGTAAGGGCAATGATGGATGAAAGAGGAAACCAACTAAAAACAGCAGGGCCATCTGTTCCGGTCTCAATTTTAGGTCTTGATGGAGCACCCCAGGCTGGTGACAACTATATTGTAATGTCAGATGAGCGTGAGGCTAAATCAATTGCTAACCGTCGACAGCAGCTGCAGCGTGAGCAGTCAGTTAGGTCTCAAAAGAACCTTACTCTTGATGAAATTGGAAGACGTCTTGCAGTTGGAGATTTCCAAGAATTGAATATCGTCTTAAAAGGAGATGTAGATGGTTCTATCGAGGCTCTTTCAGATTCATTACAGAGATTGAGTACGGAAGAAATACAAGTAAATATTATTCACAAAGCGGTTGGAGGCATTACAGATAGTGATGTGTTATTGGCTACTGCTTCCAAAGCAATCATCCTAGGTTTCCAGGTTCGACCTGCAGGCTCAGCAAGAAAACTTGCTGAAAAAGAGGATATTGAAATACGCCTTTATAGCATTATATACGATGCGATTAATGATATTAAAGAGGCAATGGGCGGCATGCTGTCTCCTGACTTTAAAGAAGAAATCACATGTTCTTTGGAAATCAGAGAGACTTTTAAAATATCTAAGTTTGGTACCATTGCTGGATGTATGGTTATTGATGGAACAATTACTCGAAATTCGAAAATTCGTATTATTCGCGATTCTGTTGTTGTTTACACTGGAGAGCTAGGCTCTTTAAAAAGGTTTAAAGATGATGTTAAAGAAGTGAAAAAGGGAACAGATTGTGGTTTAAATATCAAAAACTTCAATGATATTAAAGTTGGTGATGTGATCGAAGGCTTTAAGGAAGTGGAAGTTCAGCGTGAACTTTAATTCGTATCACTCTCAATCTTACCATCTTTTAGCCTAATTATTCGATTCGCATGCTGCGCTATTTCCTCCTCGTGGGTTACAATAATTAAGGTATTTCCATTTTTATGAATTTCTTCGAAAAGCCTCATTATTTCATTTGAAGTTGTTGAATCTAAGTTTCCTGTGGGTTCATCGGCAAGAATTATTGAGGGAGAATTTACCAACGCTCGAGCAATAGCTACACGCTGCCTTTGCCCACCAGACAATTGATTTGGCTTATGAGTAATCCTATCTGATAAACCGACTTCATCTAACACTTTTTTAGCTCGTGAGATTCTCTTCTCTTTTTTTTCACCGGCATAAACTAATGGTAATGCAACATTTTGAAGGGCAGTTTGTCGTGGAATCAGATTAAAGGTTTGAAAAACGAAACCAATTTCTTTATTTCTCACATCGGCTAATTGATTATCATTCATTTTGCTTACATCCCGATTGGCTATCATATAAGAACCAGATGTAGGAGTGTCTAAACATCCAAGTAAGTTCATTAATGTTGATTTGCCACTCCCAGAAGGCCCCATTAAGGCAACATATTCCCCTTTTTTGATTGTTAAATCGATCCCTTTAAGCACATGAACAGTTTGAGATCCAAGCTGGAAGTTTCGAATTATATTTTTTAAGTCTATGACAAATTCTTTCATTTTAGTCGATCAAGTTATAATTGAAACCCACGTAAACAATCCTACCAAAAATAGGGCCCCAGACTCTTGTAGCATCAAAGTTTTGAATAAAATTTGGGTGGTTAGGTCCCAATATCTCGCTATTATTTATGACTCCATCGATAGGACTTTCTTGTCTAAAATTAAATATATTTTCAACACCTATATAGAAGTCCCCGTTTTCAATAGATTTTCTTATTTGACAATTTAATATTCTATGCGCTGGGGCATTAACGATTATATTTCCTTCTATTCCTGGAGCCCATGGATGAGTGCTAGGTATTGGCTGCTCTCCATGAATTTGAAGGGTCATATCTACACTCCAATCATCTTTAAATTTTCTACTGATATTTCCCATAGCTCTGTGTTTAGAAACAAAGGCTGCAGGCATCAAAATACTGATAGAATTTGTACTGTGTATTTTATTTCGAATATTTACATTTTGATAACGATATGCTAATCGAATTTCCGTGTTTTTATTCAATTTATAATTTGAAGATATACCTGCAGATCCAGATATCATTGCAAAATCAGTTGGGTTTGATGATGTAATATCTGGATAAATGTAACGACTTCTGTAGGTCCAAAAGTCTTGAATAATAGCTTCATCAAACCATGTCCCGTGGATATTTGTAGTTATGGATCCGGGCATATAGTTTAAAGTGAAGTTTCCGGTATAACTAATTCCAGCATTTGTAGAGTGCTCGTATGATAATTGGTCACCACCCAAAATATTCCCATACTGATTCCAAATGATTTGCCTATTACTAGCGAGCTTCCCCCATTCTTCAGTTATAGGTAGTGCCATCCTAAACCCTTGACCAAAGACTATTCTGAAGATATTTTTTTCATTAGGAGCAAGTCTGATATGAACACGGGGTGAAAAAGGTAATTTATTTTGGGACTTTGAAATAATAGAATGCCAATCCAAACGGCCACCACCAACCAAAGTAAGAAATTCATTGGGAGTCCACGACCACTCAGTAGAAACTCCGATGTTCTGCTCTACAAAATTTCGGTTTTGATCGATATCATTCGCTTTAAATTCAATATCGTATTCATCGTAGTACAAACCGACGGAGCTTGTTTGGCTTAGTTTCCCCCACTCGTTTCTGAATAATACCTGCGCAAGGCCACCAATTTGAAGAGCATTAACTTCTTTTTTATTAAAAAGGTCATCCAGACTACCCATGCTTCCATTCATATTTTGTCGGTAGCCATTTACAATAATTCCTATGGATTGATTTGGGTTTTGCGGATTTACCCAACCAATTTTTGAGGTATAAGCTATTCTATTCTGAATCATTTCAGATCGCCAGGGGTTAATAATTGTTTGAAAGCCTGGAGATTCTATAATCTGACCTCCCGCTTTATCATCACTTAGTACATGTAAAGTGTGGAGGCTCTCCCAACCGTTTTGCCCAAAGTATCGTGCTCGGATCATTCCATTCACTTGATAACCGACAGGCATATCTGCAAAACCATCTTTATTATTATCGATTTTTAGACTTCGACCGCTTGCATGCCCCAGGACCCCTATAGACCATTTATTAGTGAGTTGTTTCCCATAAATAAAGTTAGATTCAGCTCTTCCTCCCCCGTTAATGTAACTATTCATTTTGAGAATAGATTTCCCCGTCGCTGCGATATCACTGAGGATATTCTCGGGTTTTAATATTTCAACATTTATCTGACCGGTCATTGATTCAAATCCATTAGTCACTGAGCCGATTCCTTTTGTCAACTGAATACTTTGAATCCACGCCCCAGGAATATATGACAATCCCGAGTTTGCTAATAAGCCTCGGACGAGAGGTGTTAATTCAGTTGTTATTTGGGCATACTTTCCAGCCAGTCCAAATAGTCTTATTTGTTTCGTCCCAGTTACAGCATCTGTAAATGATACATCAATGCTCGGGTTTGTTTCAAAACTTTCAGATAGGTTACAACATGCAGCTTTTTTTAATTCCGCTCTAGAAATTATAGTTTTTAGTTCAGGATCTTTCAACGCGATTGTACTTGCGGCCGCATTTGTTTTTATTTCTATACTGGGCAATAGAATTCCTTCATATACTGAAGTGTCTGCCTGCGAAAAAAGCAAATTCGGAAAAAGAAGAATTAAAAGTGTTCCAATATTTTTAACCACTTATTACATGGGATTTACGAACTTTCTCATTCCGATATTTGCAGCAATTGTGAATTTTCTCATAAATTTTGTCAGGCGCAAGAATTTTCTGTTCCTCACAATCGCAAATTTGATCATGGCCAGCATTTGCAATCGCTTGGTGAACCTCTTTTTCAGAAATTTTTTTCGGAAAATATACAACAAGAGTTTCTTCAGTTTTTACATCCCATTCCACATGCCAAACCCCTTTTAATGGCAAAAGGGATTTTTCAATTCTATTTTCACACATCTCGCAAACACCATTTGTAATAAACCTGAGCTCCAGTTTTTTTTGGCCAAAAAGATTAATTGAAATAAAAAGAAAAAAGCTAAGGATTATATATTTCATTATTGAAAAGGATTTTGATACAATGTATCTGTTTCTATTTGGGTATCTGTTAGTGTATTTAAAAAGGCAATTACTGCCTGTCGCTCACTTAAATTTAAATTTAAACCTTTTCCCCCACTATGACTTTGAATGAAGCCGGACATTCCGGGCGCTAGGTTCGGAGAATTGGAATTAACATTGCTATTATAAAATTCAAGGACCTGTTCTAATGTTTGAAAACGACCATCATGCATGTAAGGAGCTGTATATGCAAGATTTCTCAATGAGGGCACTTTGAATTTCCCGTTATCCGTATTTAAGCCGGTCACGCCACCTTTTCCTAGGTCAGCAAATACAGTATCTAGTCCGTTGTTGACTATTTTATTGCTTATGAAAAGTTTTCCTCCGTGACAGTGAAAGCAATCCGCTCCTTTGGGAGATCCATTTGGATTGGATTCGGCATTAAATAGTTGAATACCCATTTGCTCCTCAGGGGTAAAGGACTCAAGCCCTGCTTGAACTCTATCAAACTTACTTGACCCACCACTCAAAATGATCATCATAAATTGCTCTAGGGCCAATCCAATTTTATCGGGAGTTATTTCTGAGTTTCCGTAAGCCACATTAAAAGCTTGTTCGTAAAGGGGTTGCTTTTTTAACTTTTCCACGACATTAAGAATGTCCTCTTTCATTTCCGTGGGATTTTGAATTGGCTCTAGTGCCTGCTCTCTTAGGCTAGGCATAACTCCATCCCAAATAAAATGGGCACTCCACGCTAGATTATGTAAAGGCATGGAGTTCCTAAAACCTAGAGATCCATCGACACCGGTACTATATTTATTTCCATTATCTGTAAACCCAAAAGATGGGTTATGACATGAACTACAAGATTGAGAGCTGTCTAATGATAGAATGGGATCATAGAACAGCAATCTACCCAAAGAAATACTCTCTTCTGTTAGTTTATTATCGTCGGGAAGCAAAGGCTGTGGAAAGCCCTGCGGAATAGGGAGAATGTATGGTGTTGTGATATGGGGCTTATTGTTACTGGGGTCAATACAGCTCGATATCAGTATTAGGCTTATAAAACTTAAAAAAGGCCGGGAAGAAATCATGGAGATCTTGTTACTAAATCACCGTATCTAAAACTAGTACTCAAGTTTTTAGCTATTTTTTCTGCCAATCCGTTGTCGTTGGAACTATGAGTAAAATCACCATCTAGGACTGGCCTAATTGCATGTGTAGCACTAAATACTTTTTCAGAATCCCACCTAATCTCTAAGGTTTTAAAATCAGTTAAGTCAAGTGAGCCTTGAAGGCTTATCGAAGTTTTATTTTCATCTAAAGCTACATGATAAATCCATGGAGTTTTGACACCGCTATTCTGATAATACCCTTCTAGAGCAGCAAAAACATAACCTCCAGTCCAGCCCCAATGTAAATTGTTTAAGGACGGATTTAAAGGATGGCCTCCTTGCCAAATGGCAGGGTCGCTATGATTTACGGAGCTGTCTAAGCCAATATTAAACCTTAGCTCCTTGTAATTGCCTGAGGGGATGGATAATGGAAGTTCTACTGTATCTGTGGATTTAAACTTTATAAACGCATAAGTATTTTCAAAATTCACAATACTATCATCATCAGAAATAAGCTGAAAATTTGATAATAGAAAATCTGCACGAGAGTAAACTAAAGTATCTTTAGTTTCGTTTTGTATGAGGCTATCTAGTTCAAAAGAAAACTCTGAATTATTAAAAAGTGGAATGAAATAAAGGTCTAAATCAACTTTTTCCGGAGCTTTAGGACTAGGGTCGCAAGATTGTGTCAATGCTATTGCTAGGATAAAAAATAATTTAAACTTTTTCATTTTGAATATTTAATAAGCAACTTAGATCATGAATCGAGCCAAAGTTATTAAACGAACTAACCCAAAAATAGGCATATGATCCTTAAAAAATCAGAATATTTAAAAATAGCGACGATTCTTTTCGTATTTATTGTGGGTGTTTATTTGTCTATAAATATTCAAGAGCCTGAATATTCTCTTCCATTTCTAAGCCCTAATGATTTGAATCCAGCGTTGGTTGAAGATTCTATTCAGTCTGTTGGGACGGGGCATGTTGTTTCAAAATTTTCATTAATTTCTCAAGACGGAGATACAATCACTTCCGAAGATGTAAAAAATGACATCCGAATTGTTAACTATTTTTTCACTACCTGTCCAGGTATTTGCCGTGATATGGCAAGGAATCTTAGAAAAGTTCAAACCAGTTATTTAAATAACGATGCTGTTAAAATCATGTCTCATTCAGCTATGCCTGAATACGATTCTCCACAGGTATTAAGTGATTACGGCCGAAGTAACCAGGTAGACTCAAAGAGGTGGCTGCTGCTAACGGGGGACCCTTCTTTATTAAATGATTTAGCGAGAACTTCATATTTCACAGTCCTAAAAGAAGGAGAGGGTTGGGATGAACATAGTTTCATACATACAGAGAATTTGGTATTAATTGATCACAAAGGACGACTTCGAGGATATTATGACGGAACTTCAGAGGATCAAACTACCCTTCTTATTGACCATATTAAATTGCTTCTTATTGAGCGAAATAAATTTTTTAAAAAATCCTTACCATTGTGATCATGAATAATAT
>MDSX01001746.1_pt1 | contig 10969 bp, 8 predicted proteins | sample 811141 | NCBI WGS metagenome assembly MDSX01 (sample SAMN05326642, study PRJNA326480) | marine metagenome | isolation source: seawater | place: Atlantic Ocean: South East | collected 2010
ACAAAATTTCGATTACAAAGGCTTAGGGTAAAAACTAATCTATGACAAACCTAAAAACGATAGACGGTTAATTATTTCAATTAACTAGTGCCTCCGTCATCGTCATTTTTTGAAGTAGCCATCGCATCATTATCTTCTTCATCAGAGTTTGGCCTTTTATCTACTACTTGATCTATAAGACCAAATTTTTGCGCCTCTTCAGGGGTTAAATAAGTATCGCGTTCAAGTGCTTCCTCAACAGCAGTCAATTTTTGGCCAGTGTGATGAACATAAATATCGTTCAGCCTCGCGCGCAAAGCTAATATTTCGCGAGCTTGTATTTCGATATCGGTTGCTTGACCTTGAGCTCCCCCAGAAGGCTGATGAATCATAATTCGTGAGTTTGTAAGTGCGAATCGCTTGTCCTTTTCTCCTGCTGCTAGTAAAAGCGAACCCATAGATGCGGCTTGTCCAATACACACTGTTGATACAGCTGGGCGAATATATTGCATAGTATCATAGATTGCTAATCCTGATGTAACGATCCCTCCGGGCGAATTTATATACATTGCAATATCTTTTTTGGGGTTTTCAGACTCAAGAAATAATAACTGAGCACAAATTAAGCTCGACACATGGTCTTCAATACCGCCAGTTATAAAAATAATTCGCTCTTTTAATAGACGAGAATAAATGTCGTAAGCCCGTTCACCACGATTAGTTGTTTCAACTACCATAGGAACAAGTGAATTATTATAAATTTCTATTGGATCACTCATTTTTTACCTACCGTTTAAGATTAAATACTATAAATTCAAAATTCTAAATTTATTATTTTTCATCGCTTTTTTTGGATGATTTAGGTTTTTCTTTTTTCTTAGAAGTAGCTGGCTTTTTAGAAGAGGATTTTGTTTGGCTCGAACTAGTTGCAGATTTACCTTTTGATACTTTTTTCTTTTTAATTGGTTTTTTTTGCTGTGGTTCAGCCATTAACTCTTCGATCGTAGCTTTTTTTTCCGTAACATCAGCCAATTCGATTATAAAATCCACTACTTTTTCCTCTAAAAGCGGGGATTGAATAGCTTGCATCGCTTCAGGGTTATTTTTATAATATTCAAAAACTTCTTTTTCTTTACCTTTATGCTGCTGCGCTTCCTGCATGATTGCTCTATTAATTTCTTCTGGCGTCACAGAAACCTCATTTACTCGACCGATTTCAGCTAACAACAAACCTAGTCTCACCCTTCGAGCAGAAATCTCTCGATATTCATCTTTTAATTCGTCATCAGTTTTATCTTTATCTTCTTCCTCAATTTTATCTGGGTGTTCTTTACGTTGTTTTTCAAATTGCTGCCAAACAGCGTCAAATTCATTTTCTATCAAGCCTTTTGGCAAGTCAAATTCATGGGCTTCATCCAATTTATCTAACAACTCGCGCTTTACTCTCATCCGGGTGTATTGCCCAAGTTCTGCCTCCTGATTTTCGCGCAATTTATTCTTTAGATCTTCAAGATTTTCAGCACCCATTTTCTTGGCAAAATCATCGTCGAGATTAACCGGTATCGTCTCGCGAAGTTCCTTGACTTTAACTGCGAAAACAGCATTTTTCCCCGCGAGTTCTTTTGCGTATTCAGAGGGGAAAGTGACATTAACATCAAATTCATCACCAACACTCTTGCCAATAATTTGTTCTTCAAATCCAGGTATAAATGACCCAGATCCGATTTCAAGGCCGTAATCCTCTGATTGACCGCCAGCAAATTCCTCGCCATCAACGCTACCAGTAAAATCGATTACAGCTACATCACCCATGGCAACAGGTCTATCCTTTTTAATGGGTTTAGAGTCTTTTTGACCCGCTGACATTTGGCTGATCATCTCATCAACCTGCTTTTCGTCTGCTGGAACCTTCATGCGCTCCAATTTCAACTTACTAAAATCTATCAAACTTATTTCTGGAAAAACCTCTAATTCAATAGAGTACTCTAGATCGCTACCCTCATCGAATTTTTTGATTTCAATTTTGGGCTGTGAAACAGGACGAAGTTCCTTTTCTGTCATAACTTCCTGTGAACTTTCATTAACTGTCTTCTCTAACATTTCGCCCATTATCGCCTGACCATGGGTTTTTTTAAGCAAGCTGACAGGAACTTTTCCAGGTCTAAACCCTGGCATATTTGCAGTTTGAGCTATTTGAATTAAGCGGGCATTGATTTTTTCCTCAATATCACTGGCAGACACAATAACATCGTAAGTGCGCTTTAAACCTTCTTTACTTTTTTCAGTTACCTGCATGGTAATTCCATTCTTCTATGATTTTCTATCCTTTGATTACCAAAACCTAATAACAATAATGATAGAAATTCTGTAAAAATTATCAATCAATTATGGTGCGGGTGAAGGGACTTGAACCCCCACGGCCTAAGCCACTGGTACCTAAAACCAGCGCGTCTACCAATTCCGCCACACCCGCACAATACATAAAAACCTTTAATGAGATCAATTCTACTCACTAATGTCACCGGCTTCGCATTTATGTTTCCAACCGGGGCATATAGGGGACAAAGGGAAGTATAGTAGTACAGCCTATAAATATAGAAAGAGTACCCACAGGATGGAAACGTTGGGTAAAATACAAAGGTTATCGTAAAAGTCAAACTCTCAAAATATCTAGATTCTCGGAATATTCATAAAAGATCCGTGACTTCATTAGAAGCAATGATAGGGTTACCCGCTCGATATCCTTCGTGATTAGAATCAATAGTTTTTAAATCGTAGAGATAGTTAATCATAATACCATTTGATTGGCTCAAACCTCGGGAAGAGAGGTCGGCCAGCCAATTAAGACGATGTATACTAGCACCGTTATTCAAGTGGAAGTGTGCGACAGAATCCGATGCTGTGCCTCCATCGCGCTTTTTGTGGATAAGATAATAAGCACACAATTGCATTAGCGGTTGTTCAAGAGTGGCTAATATTAAATTATCAAGGTGCCATTTCTCACCAGACAAAAGGTGTTTCAAAGCACTTCCGGGAGAGCCTTTATCTGCAATCCTCATCAAATTATCTCCTTGTTCTGGAGTAACCAAATCAAGAGTTTGATTATCTAAATACTGATTAAGCCAACGATTAAAACCTGGAACAGGTGAGAGTGTTGCAAATTTTTTAATATTTGGTAATTCTCTGGATAGACTATCAACGACACGTTTAATCAAAAAATTACCAAAATTAATACCTGATAAACCGTATTGAGCATTAGATATTGAATAAAAAATTGCCGAATCTGCTGTTTCAGGATTACCCAAAGGTGCATCGGGATCGAGCAAAATATGAACGTTATCGGCAATACCTTCAACGAGAGCGATCCAAACAAAAATTAGCGGCTCATCCGGCATTCGGGGATGAAAATACGCAAAACATCTCCTATCTAAAGCAAGTCTATTCTTAAGATCATCCCAGTTTTGAATTTTATGAACAGCTTCATAAGCGATCAATTTTTCAAGCAAAGCAGCTGGGGCATTCCAAGTAATTTGTTTTAGTTCCAGAAACCCGACATCAAACCATCCAGACAAAAGTGTCTTCAAATCAAACTCCAAACCTCTAAGCGCCGTATTATCTTTTGCCCATGGTATTAGCTCTTTTCTCATATCAACCAAAAACTTAACGCCTTCTGGTAAAGCATTGAATTGAGTTAATAATTTAACTCTTGGAGCCTCTAATGTATTTCGAAGATTTTGCTCGGTTTCGAATAACTTATCTGCACCTTCAGATCGTAAAAGATCTTCAATTGCCTTGGTTATTAACTCTCGATTAGTATCAAACTCCGTGGCCAAAATCGTTAAAAATTTTCTTCGCCCCTGCTCGGTCAAAGAAAGATAGGCATGACCTAACTCAGCAGCACGTTTCCGCGCTGATACCTCGCCCCCTTTTGCATCAAGACACGCTTGCATATGATCAATTAATTGGATGAGATCATCATTTTCGAGATCTGGTGAAATTGTAATTTTATTGTGAATATCTGTATCAGAGGCAATTTTGCGCCATGCAAACCGTAAATTACGAATTGCTCGATCCCAAAAACTACTGACTTTGTGCTCAGGCATTTGAATATATTTTCAACATTATGAATACTCATTTAACATATTTTACTATGACGTCCACAGTGTATTTAAAACCCGAGGTATGGTGCTCGCTATATCTTCAGCAATTAAACCCTCACCTAAAATATTTGCAGCCTCTCCATGTAACCATACTCCAGCGGAGACGGCCTCAAATACTGGCATGCCCTGTGTTAGTAAACCCGCTATAAAACCTGCTAGAACATCTCCAGAACCTGCTGTTGCCAGAGCTGGCGGCGCATTACAATTGATCACGGATCGGCCATCTGGCGCAGAAATAACAGTATCTGATCCCTTAAATATTACAATTGCACCACTCAACTTAGCTGCAGTTCTGCAACTAGATAATTTGTCAAGAGAGTTATCAAATAAACGAGTAAATTCGCCGCTGTGTGGTGTCATAACAGTCGGACCTTTTATTAAGTCAAACAAATATTTTGGATTATCCTGAAATACAGTCAAAGCATCAGCATCAATGACTGTAGCTTTCATCATCTTTAAACTAATTTTTACCCTAAGAAGAGTTTCATCGTTAACGCCGCTTCCGGGTCCAACAAGCACGGCATTTACTCGAGGATTACTGATAATTTCTTTAAAACTCTCTGGCCTTAAAAGCGGCTTAAATAAACATCCAGGGTCACCACCAAAATATTTCTTTTCTGCCTTTTTATTCGCAACTATTGTTGCCAATCCTGACCCCACACGGCGAGCGGCCAATGCCGCGAGGCGAGCGGCACCGGGCATATCTTCACCTCCTACAATCACTGTTTGACCCCTAGAATATTTGTGATCATCTAAATTTGGACGGGGCATATACTCCAACCAATTTTGAGGTATATTCTCGGCTAAATTGGGTTTGATTTCATGTAGAACTGACTCATTAATTCCAATGTCAACTATATGTATTTTGCCACTATGTAGCTTACCAGGAATTAATAAATGTCCGGGCTTCTTTCTAAAAAATGTTACCGTTTCATTGGCATGCAGAGCAATGCCCTTCACTTGACCAGTATTACCATCGATACCACTAGGCATATCTATCGAGAGGCAATCGATATCACTTTCGTTGACCTTATCGATTATATCCATGAGATATCCATCAATATTTCGCGCTAAACCGGCTCCAAACAAACCATCAACTATAAGGTCAACTCCAGAAAGTAAATCTGTAGAAATTTTCTGAACTTTGTCATTCCAAAATTTTGCTGCTAAGGCTGCATCCCCGGTGAGTGAGGATATTTCCCCATGCATTCCAATCTTTACTGGCCAACCTGCATTCCTGAGTAAAGCTGCGACGATAAAACCATCTCCGCCATTATTCCCAGGCCCACACAAAACCAAAACTTTGCGCCACGTCCATGATTTTCGTAGAACTTTAAATATTCCATTACCAGCGGCCCGCATTAAATCAAAGCCGGTTTTTCCATCATCTATAGCCAATTTATCAGCATAACTCATTTGTTCATTAGTGAGGACTTCTGGCCCTCTATTTTGAAATTCCATATAGAATCATATCCACTTTAAGACACATGTTTAAAAATATTATTCACAAAGCTGAATTACGGTCTGGCTAGACAGTATTTTCAACGATATAACCCTTTCAGTAATTACTGATTAAAGCATGTAAAATATGAAAGTTCTAGTTTTAGGGGCTGGTGTAGTAGGTATTACATCAGCTTATTATCTCCAAAAAGATGGGCATACAGTCACGGTTATTGACCGACAAGACGGTGCCGGATTAGAAACTAGTTTCGCAAACGGTGGTCAAATTTCGCCAAGCGGATCTGCGTCCTGGGCAGCACCTGAAGTTCCAAAGCAAATGCTTAAATGGATCGGACGTAATGATGCCCCATTGCTCTATAGAATGCGTATGGATCCAAAACTATGGGCGTGGAGCCTACGATTTATTGCGAATTGCAAAAACCAAAATTTTGCCAGAAACACTGCAAAAAACCTTCGTATAGCGTTATATAGCAGAGCTCTCTTGCGAGACCTTCGTAAAGATACGCATATCAAATATGACTGCCTGGAAAAAGGTATTTTAAAAGTTTTTCGCAATGAGAAAGACTTTGATAACGCAACTAGACAAGCTAATATTTTACACAAACTAGGTTCTAGTAATCAGGTTCTAAATGCTGATGAAATAAAAATTCTAGAGCCAGCCTATAACGCTAGTCCAGATAATATTATAGGCGGAATTCTTACGCCTGACGATGAAAGCGGTGACGCTTTCAAGTTTTCAACAGAATTAACAAAGTATCTCAAAAATTTGGGAGTAGACTTTCGATTTACCGAAAAAATCGAATCTCTCGAGACCCTTAATAATAAAATTGTTTATGTAACTACAGACAATGCCAAAATTGAGAGCGATGCAGTAGTTTTAAGCTTAGGGAGTTACTCTCCTATTCTACTTAAACCTCTCGGCATAAAACTACCTATTCAACCTGCTAAAGGTTATTCAGTAACTATTCCTACTGCGGGCCATAATGGTGCCCCAACTATAAGTATTACTGATGAGGATCACAAAATTGTATTTACAAGATTAGGCGACCGTATGCGTGTTGCGGGGACAGTCGAATTCAACGGGTATGACACACAAATTAATAAAAAACGCGCAAATTCAATCAGCAAAATAGCACGATCCTTGTTTCCCAATGCAGGAGATTATTCAAAAGCTGAGTTATGGACAGGGCTCCGCGCTCTCACACCAGATTGTGTGCCAATAATTGGTCCAACAAACTACCAAAACTTATTTCTCAACACAGGTCATGGAAGCCTCGGATGGACCATGTGTGCTGGCTCAGGTAAAGTATTATCAGATATTGTAAGTGGAAGGATCCCTGAAATAGATATCAGCGATATTGGATTAAATAGATTCTAAGAAAGGTTTTTAGTAATATTTTTTAGCCAATTTTCATCATCACTGAGAGTGCGAAGTTCCTCCATTGCAACTGCTTTTGTTTGAGTTACACTTTTTACCACAAGCTGATCATCACCTTTCTGTGGCTCACAACAGGCTTCAAGGCGAATATCATTTGGATCATAAAAATAGATTGAAAAAATCCCTGGTAGAATTTCTACAGGACCGTCAAAATCAAGTTCCCGCTCTTTTAACCGATCTTGAATACCTCTGAATTGTATAGAAGATACAGCGAAAGCTACATGTTGCAGACCTCCCAAATCATTTCGATCAGTCTGCTTTTTTTCCCCTTTAGGGATTTCAAAAAATGCCCAAAGACTATCTTGTCCCATATCAAAAAAATAATGTCGGATGCATTCATAGGGAGGATTACCTCGGTTATCTTTTGTACCTACTCCCTCGGGAACTTTCATCGCGTGGACTAGTGGCATGCCGAGTATATTCACGTAAAAATCTGTAGTCTTTTTCATATCGTCTGTAGTCAATGCAAGATGATGAATACCACGAAAAAGTAAATCTTCACTTGGATTAACGCCAACTGACCCAGAATCCGATGGAACACTCATAATGATATCTCCTAATATTTAAGGGCCGATTACTATCTTCTGAAGTTTAAAATTAGCTTCTCTAAAAACTAAGAAAATAGCAACTTAATAAAGATCAGAAAATTGTGATTGAGATTCTAACTGGTGAATTTATCTCCATCTTTCTTTCTATTTGACAAACTATTTAGTCTAAATTAGAACAAAAAGAGAACATTTATTAAGGAGCAAACAGAAGGAGAAAGTTATGAAAGCAGAAGCTTCTAACAATATTGCTATAAATAGTAATAGCACCATTAGTCCAAATCCTATAATTTTGGACAATCTACGTAACCAAATACGTCAACTCGAATACGGTGACAAATTATCTCAAATTTCATCGATACAAAGTAAAACCACGGTTTCTTTATGTGATCCTTATATTGATGACGCGCTGCCATGGGGAGGCCTCCCAATTACAGGGTTACATGAAATTTTTGGTGATACAGCAACTATTGGGTTTACTGCGGTTTTAATTAATAAATTAGTTAAAAACCTAGATACCCCAATCCTTTGGTGTCAACATGGAAATGACCTTTGTGGCCAAGGGTTAATAGAATTTGGCATAAATCCCGACCGTCTTATAATAATTAAGGGTAAAAGTGATAATGATATTCTTTGGGCTATGGAGGAAGGCCTCCGTAGTGCAAGCATATCGGGAGTTATAGGAAAACTTTTTAATATTCCACCAATTGCCGGGCGGAGATTACAGTTGGCTTCAGAAGAGAATTCCTTGCCCTGCTTCCTAATTCGCCCAGAAGATCGTTATAAAAGCCAGCAAAGTATTACCCCGACCAATGCAGCTCTTACCCGCTGGCATGTGACAGCAGCACCCAGCATCACACCTGCTAGTGGACGTGGTATTGGTGCACCTAGATGGGACTTAGAGTTACAGCGCTATCGCTATAGTGCTCTCAATTTACAGAAACAAAAGAATAAACAAAGAAAAGCTGGACGAGTAATGTCTTGGCAGGTGGAGTGGAGTCATGAAACGGGTAATCTCTCTGTGGTTGCCGACCTTTACAACGGATCGGATAAACCGCAAAAAAGACAACAAAAGACTAGCTAAAGATTTAGATGCCCCTCTAGTTACGATTACATCATTATATGGAAGCCAACGAATAACTGCAGTAAATACAGCTGCGGATATGCAGGGTATTAAACCAGGCCTCTCATTGGCGGATGCCCGGGCACAATTCCCTAATCTCGTAGTTATAGAAACTAATCCTACAGATGATTTAAAAGCACTCAATAAACTGGCTCAAGCATGCGAGCGCTATAGTCCTTGGACAGCGATCGATCCTTTAGGTGATGGCATGCTCAAAAATTTAGGTGGCAGTGCTGGTATCTGGATCGATATCACTGGGTGCGCGCACCTCTATAATGGTGAGGAGCCATTAATTAAAGATCTTTATAAACGCTGCATTCAAGCAGGTTATAAGCCACGCATCGGAATAGCCGATACACCCGGAGCCGCTTGGGCTGCTGCTAGATTTTCAAAAGCGCCTTTTTTTATTATTCCCCCTAAAGCTCAGAGAAAAATCCTAGCTTCTTATCCTATAACGGCCTTACGTCTTGATCCAAAAGCACTTGAGAAACTCGAAAGTCTTGGCCTCCGCAAAATTTATGACCTTTATAAAATACCCCGTGCTCCATTAACCTCTCGCTTTGGTAATCAGATATTACAACGACTTGATCAAATGCTGGGCCAAATGAATGAACCAATCTCACCTCGCAAATCAGTTTCTAAATATTTCACACGTATAATTTTTGTTGAACCAATCAGTCAAACCAAAGATATCAACCTTGCTCTTTTTAAGTTATTGACTGAACTTTGTTCGAGCCTTGAGAAAAGTAACCTTGGGGTACGCCGTCTGGAGCTCACCATCTTTCAGGTAGATAATAGCTTCATACGGCTTAAAATTGGCACTAGCCAGGTGTCACGTGATCCTGAGCATCTTGCAGAATTATTTTGTAATGATTTATACTCGATTAATCCTGGCTTTGGTATAGAAGTTATTCTACTCGTGGCCACTGAAACAAATGCCTTTACAGCAAAACAGATTAATAATGATAGTAAAACTAATCACCAGGCTAATGAGAGTACTTCCAAACTGATCGACCGATTATCGGGACGGCTGGGTATGAATAATGTTGTCCGCTTGCATCCTTTTGAAAGTCATTTACCCGAATTTGCTACCAGAATACTTCCCGCTCTAGAAAACTCTATCTCAAACAATAATTGGAAAGGACCTAATCAGCGTCCTCAGCGACCCATCCGACTTCTACCGCAACCATTCCCCATAGACGTAATAGCCCTGGTACCAGATGGGCCTCCAGTTATGTTTCTCTGGCGTAGACAAAATCACAAAGTTAATAGAGTTGAAGGGCCAGAGAGGATTACTCCTGAATGGTGGAGAGCAACTCAATTACAAACTCATTCGCACCCTTTAACCCAAAGAACTCGAGATTATTATCAACTCGAAGATCAAAATGGCCAACGTTATTGGATTTACCGCGAAAGTTTCTACCAACTAAATAAGTCTCCCAGCTGGTATCTTCATGGTTTTTTTGCATAATGGATTATGCTGAACTCCAAGTCACCAGTAATTACAGCTTTTTACGCGGAGCCTCACATCCGGAAGAGTTAGTATTACAAGCTGCAACCCTCGGTCATACAGCAATAGCGATTACCGATCGCAATACCCTAGCAGGAGTAGTCCGAGCACACGTAGCATCAAAACTACATGGTATTCAGTTAATCATTGGGGCTCGACTAGATCTTAGAGATGCCTCTAGTTTAATTTGCTTGCCAACCAACCGTGCTGCCTATGGACGACTGTCACAACTTCTTACATTAGGAAAGCGTCGAACTAATAAAGGTGCCTGCCACTTATTTTTAGATGACATTCTAAGTGGAGAGTTATTTAAAGGAGGCAAGGGCCAAATAATCATTGCTCTAACACCAAAAACAACTCTAAATCATTCTTTTATCAATCATTTAATAAGATTAAGAAATAGATTTAACAAAAATTTTTATCTATCTATAAAAAATAACTATTTTGGCAAAGAATCCCAGCAGATTGAATTACTTTCTCAGATTGCTAAAGACCTATCTGTACCACTTGTGGCAGTGAATGATGTACAAGCTCATATACCGGAAAGACGGGCCCTACAAGACGTCCTCACTTGTATTCGAGAACACTGTACCATAAATGAAGCGGGTTTTCGATTACAAAGTAATGCAGAACGTCATTTAAAGCCAAGCAAGGAGATGACACAATTATTTAAAAAATTCCCCGATGCCATTGCTAATACACAGAAAATTGCCACTAAATGTCAATTCAATTTAGATGAATTACGCTACGAAT
>MDSX01044880.1_pt1 | contig 10966 bp, 8 predicted proteins | sample 811141 | NCBI WGS metagenome assembly MDSX01 (sample SAMN05326642, study PRJNA326480) | marine metagenome | isolation source: seawater | place: Atlantic Ocean: South East | collected 2010
AGAAATCAGACAACGGTTAGGTTCTTCGCAATTGAAGTATCTGGAAATCCACATTTTGTGCGCCCCTACATCACTCAAAACGATATCTTTTGGCCCAAGAAATTTCTGGACATCATTTATAATCCTTTGTGGCTTGGCGGGAAAACTCACATCATTCTCTTCCGCAAAGAGATCCGCTACTATCGTGTCTCGTAATTTTTTTCGATCATTTATATCAAAAAGAGGAAGCTTCCCCTCAAAACGATTATTTAATTCTTCACTCATTTGCCATAGAGCATCCCCTAAATCTCCTACTACATCAACATCCACAGGAAAATCTGAATCTATCTCAGCTGGTTCAAAATCAAGGGAGATCAACTTCTTCCCAGGTGTTTTATTCCATAGAGATGGAGCATACTCTACTAGGTCATATCCAGCAGCGATTACCAAATCGGCTTCATCCACTGCTAAGTTAACGTAATCACCCCCTTGAAGTCCCATAGTAAACAGGCAATGCTCGTCTGAACGAGCAACAGCTCCTTTGCCCATAAAGGTGCTTACGACGGCAATTCCCGATTTATGGGCAAACCGCTTAAGTTGATCTGATGCCCTTTTTCTTACTGCACCATTACCAGCAATAATTATAGGGTTTTTTGCAGCTGCGACGAGATCTACTGCTGCTTTTATCGCTTTATGATCTGCTGCTGGTCGCCGCGTTTTAGTAACATTCATCGGCAACAGATCAACATCATCTTCCGCAATATCTTCAGGTAACTCTATCACCGTTACACCAGGCTTTTCCGCTTCTGCTACTTTAAATGCCTTCCTTACAATCTCTGGTATACTTTCAGCATTAACAACTGACGTCACCCACTTACTGATTGGACGCAACATGGAGAGCGAATCCATATTTTGATGACTTTCTTTATGTAATCTTCGTGTACTACCTTGACCAATTATCGCAACTGTTGGCGCCCTATCCATATTTGCATCAGCGAGCCCTGTGACAAGGTTAGTAACTCCAGGCCCTAGGGTCGCCAAACAAACACCCGACTTGCCAGTCAACCTACCATAGGCGTCTGCCATGAATGCAGCCGACTGTTCATGCCGGCATAAGACAAATTCAATTTTGCTGTCCATTAAAGAAATCATAGTATCTGCGTTTTCTTCACCAGGAACACCAAAAATGCGCTCTACGCCTTCCGCTTCTAAACATTTCACTAGTAAATCTGAAGCTTTCATTGCATGTCCCCCAAAAGAAAAAATAAAATACGAGGTATCCACTATCTAGTCATCATTTAATATCGTCAACAATTGAATCAGTTTTTTTAATGTGAATTGTTTTAACTAACGTCAAAATAGAAAACCAAAATCTAGTTACAAATAAATAGAGATAAAAAATATCTTCTCCATCAATCAACCGTTATAGAAACGTTTGCCTTTTTCACGAAGCCACACCCTTAGTAATTTTCGTTTCTTTTCCAAATCTGGGTGATCTTTAAAACTAGTGCGCTTATGGCCTATAAGTCGATTATTGAGGAATTGAATCTGGCCCGGTTCAAAGTGAAACTCCAGATACATCTTTGGATCATCTACGATTGAAAAAAAAGCTTCAAGAGCAGACTCGCTAATTTCATCAACTATCGTATCTTGGAGCTTGTAACCCTGGTAGATAAGGTTTCTAGAAACTCTTACACGGAAACCATCTTCATTCTTAGATAAGAGTGGAGTAGATATTGTTTTATTATCAAGAACCGAATGTTCATTTTGACGATCAAAAAAATATGGTGAAAAAAGCCTTGAGACAAGGTCAGGGTATCTCTCTTTCATGCATTCGATGACCGAAACCATATTAACTATCCGGCTCAAGCCACCCTTAGCCGCTATTTGCAAACATAAAAGACCCACGTGGTCAGGTGGAGAAATATTATAAGAATTATCAGTATGAAAACTTTGTTCTTCATTAGTGACATCCGGTCGAACTCCATTCCCCGATGGTTTTCCTAAATCAGTTACGGAATAAATCAAACGACCATCTGACCATTTTTGAGCGACAGGACGGCCAACCATTTGTGCAAGCAACCAATAGATAGTCTTTGCTTGACAATTACTCATATCATTTAGAGGCAAACGATCGACTATACAAAAACCCAACCCTTTTGTAAGTGCCTCACGGATCTGGTGAGCAAGTGACTTTAAGCACGGCATATCAACATCTGCCGGTGACAAGGCTAAAAAAGGTAAAGAATTAGAGTCAAGTATTTCTAACGTATTATTTATTTCCTTCAAGCATTTCTCAGACAAGTGATATTTGCCAGATTGAGTGTCTAATTCCGAACCAACCCACGACTGAATAGACGTCATTTTTCTTTTCTTCCTTTATTGATATAAATATAAAATCAAAACATCAGACAAGACCGCCATTAACGTGTATCACTTGACCAGTTAAATAAGAACTCTCTTTAGATGCACAAAAAGCAATCACTGATGCTATTTCGTGTGCTTCACCAACTCTTCCCATGGGAATTTGACTACGAACCTGCTCGAGGGCTTTTGGTTCTATTGCAACATGCGCGCCGGTATCCTTCTTTATAAAACCGGGTGCAATAATATTAACAGTAATAGCAGCAGGTGCTAATTGAAGGGCTAAAGCTTTCGCTATGCTCTCCAGAGCACTTTTTGCCGCCGCAGTAGCAGCAAACGGCATTACTTGAGTACGCCACACGTGTGGACCAAAAGCACTGACACCTATGATACGCGCATTAGCCGATTTTTTTAAGAATGGGATTGCTGTAGTAGTTAATTCAACAAAACTGCGCGTTATGGTATTATGAGCCTTTTCGAGATCGACATCTGTAATTTCGCTAATCGGTGTATTATCTCCATATCCAGCATTTGCTATAACCACATCCAAGCCACCATAATATCGAATAGCTTCTTTTATTAACTTTCTACCCTCGCCTTTGATTGAAAGGTCAGAGAATTTTTTTTCAACACTCCCTCCTGCACTTTTTATATACTCAGCCGTTTTATCAAGGCCCGCCTTATTAGATCGGGTGTGCACGAGGAAATGTGTGTTGTCATCGGCTAGTTTTCTGCAAATAGCCGCACCAATCCCACTAGCAGCGCCGGTCACAACTATCCTACTTACCATTTTATATTATCCCCAGATTGATTTACAAATTTACTAAATACACCAAATAGACAATATTTTACTGACAGTAATTATTTCATAACTAAACAGTAAATATCAAAAAGGAAACAGATAACCATTTGTATTTAATCACATCGTGTATCACTGACGATATTCTTAAAAGGTGCCACAACAGTTGCATTAAATCTGAACAAGTGTGTCTACAAGAGCGCACTATCGAGTTTTTTAGGAGAAAAACTATATGGAGGCTATGGAAACAAACATAAGGTAAACGAATAACAGTCTTCGGTCTATACTGATAAACCAGCACTATTATCAATATTTATAACCTTAATTTATTATAATCCTTAAAGTTTTACCGAACGCATAGCCTGGAGCACGGCTTCCTTTTGAACGATAAGTTTGTTAAGTCTGTCGGCATCAGCTTGATCTGCATTATCAACTTCCGCCCTGATCTTTACTATAGTTTCTTCTAATTCTTCAGGGTTTAGTTTATCTACTGGAATTACATCTTCCGCCAATACAGTACATCTTTCTCCAGTAACTTCAGCAAATCCATTTATAACAAAGACACGCTCGGTTATTACATCTTCCTCATAAATATCAATAACTCCAGGAGCAAGTGCCGAGAGCACACTAGTATGCCTAGGAAGCACACCAAATAAGCCCTCTGTGCCAGGAACTACGACCATGCTGACATCTTTTGATATGATAAGACGTTCAGGAGAAACCAATTCAAAAAGTGTTGTTTCAGCCATTTGAAAACTCTCTATTCAAAGCGGTCTATTTAAGCTGCTTCAGCAGCCAATTGCTTACCTTTTTCGATGGCTTCATCGATAGTACCTACCATATAAAACGCAGCCTCTGGCAGCTCATCATGCTTACCTTCCACAATCTCTTTAAAGCCACGAATTGTTTCTTCCAGTGGGACTAAAACTCCTGGCGTGCCCGTAAAGATTTCTGCCACAAAGAACGGTTGAGACATGAACCGCTGTATTTTACGCGCCCGAGCAACTGTCAATCTATCCTCTTCAGAAAGTTCGTCCATACCTAAAATTGCAATTATATCCTGCAGTGATTTATATGTTTGCAAAACCTCTTGAACTTGTCGCGCAACTCCGTAGTGTTCATCCCCAATAATTCTAGGGTCAAGCATACGAGACGTAGAATCAAGTGGATCCACAGCTGGGTAAATACCAAGTTCTGCGATTTGTCTACTTAGCACCGTCGTAGCATCAAGGTGCGAGAAAGATGTAGCTGGGGCTGGATCAGTTAAATCATCTGCAGGCACATAAATAGCCTGAACTGACGTTATCGATCCTTTATTTGTCGAGGTAATTCGCTCTTGTAAATTACCCATATCGGTTGCTAGTGTCGGTTGATATCCAACGGCCGATGGGATTCGCCCTAAAAGCGCAGAAACCTCGGAGCCTGCCTGAGTGAACCGGAAAATATTGTCAACGAAAAACAGCACATCTTGTCCCTCTTCGTCTCTAAAATATTCAGCTAATGTTAATCCTGTAAGAGCGACCCTAGATCTTGCCCCTGGTGGCTCATTCATTTGACCATAAACAAGCGCTGCTTTTGACCCCGCTTCCCCGTTTTCTTTTATTACGCCCGATTCTACCATCTCGTGATAAAGATCGTTACCCTCTCGCGTCCTTTCACCGACACCAGCAAAAACAGAATATCCTCCGTGAGCCTTGGCTATATTATTTATAAGTTCCATAATGATAACCGTTTTTCCTACCCCGGCGCCCCCGAACAAGCCGATCTTTCCACCTTTCGCATATGGTGCGAGTAGATCAACGACCTTGATGCCAGTTACAAGGATCTCTGCTTCTGTCGATTGATCGACATATTCCGGTGCCGGTCTATGGATCGGCCACGACAACTTTGATTTGATAGGCTTACCGTCATCAATTGTCTCCCCAATAACATTGATAAGCCGTCCTAGCGTCTCTGGCCCAACCGGAACGGTTATAGCTTCTCCCGTATCACTAACATCTGATCCTCGCACCAAACCTTCAGTACTATCCATAGCTATCGTTCGGACCATATTTTCACCAAGATGCTGCGCCACCTCTAACACCAGCCGGTTGTCACCATTCTGGGCATGCAACGCATTCAGAATTGCTGGCAATTCTCCATCAAATTGTACGTCCACAACGGCCCCAATGACCTGGGTAATCTTGCCTGTCGCATTAGTAGTCATTTGTTACTCCTTCTGATCCAATTCTCTAGAATCATCTTACAATTAGATTTAGCTACCCATTTACTCATAATGCCTCAGCACCTGAGATAATCTCTATTAACTCTTTAGTGATAAATGCTTGTCGCGTCCTGTTATATGTTAACGTCAATTTATCAATCATTTCGCCCGCATTGCGGGTAGCACTGTCCATAGCTGTCATACGAGCGCCATGTTCACTTGCTGTATTCTCTAGCAAAGCCGAAAATAACTGGGTCGAGACATTTCGAGGCAACAACTCTGCTAAAATAGCAGTTTCATCAGGCTCATACTCATACATCCCTAGAGTTTCTTCTTCATTCTGCGTTTCCGGTATACTGGCCGGTATTATTTGCTGTTCAGTAACAATTTGAGTCATTGCTGACTGAAATCGGTTGAAGATGATTGAACATATGTCGAATTCACCAGCCTCAAACATACTGATTAATCGTGATCCAATATCTGCAACAGTTGAAAATTCTATTTTACCTCTAGTAATTCCTTCTAATGAGTCAGTTATTAGGCTTCCCCATTCCCTTTGTAGCTGATCGTTACCTTTCCGTCCCACGCATAGCAATTTAACTTGCTTACCATTTTCCTGTAATTGGCGGATACGTTTTCGGCTAGCTCGGACAATAGTCGAATTAAATCCACCGCAGAGCCCTCTATCAGCAGTCATCACAACTAATAAGTAACAATCATCTCTTCCAGTTCCAGCTAATAATTTAGGCCCCCCTACATCACTCATCTTCCCTGCTAAGGCCGCAATCATACGATCCATCCGGGCCGAGTAAGGACGGGCTTCCTCTGCGTATTCTTGAGCTCGGCGTAATTTAGCTGCCGCAACCATTTTCATGGCAGAAGTAATTTTCTGCGTCGACTTTACACTATTTATTCGGACTTTTAAGTCTTTTAAGTTTGGCATATCAGCAGCTACTCTAAATTTTCAACGGCACGAATAATTAAACAAACTTATTTGCATATGCTTCGACAAAAGATACGAGTTCCTTATCAGTGGATTCGCTCAATTCTTGTTCATCTCTAATTTTTGTGAGTAGCTCGGAACCATTTGCTTTGATTTCTGATAAAAGTCCCTGTTCAAATCGAGTGACATCACTAACGCTAATTTTGTCAAGATATCCTCTTACGCCAGCAAAAATCGATACGACCTGCTCCTCCACAGGAAGAGGGGCATACTGCCCTTGCTTCAGGAGTTCAGTTAACCGTTCTCCCCTTGCCAGTAACCGTTGGGTTGCAGGGTCAAGGTCAGATGCAAATTGAGCAAAGGCTGCCATCTCACGGTATTGAGCAAGCTCAAGCTTTATTCGTCCCGCCACCTGTTTCATTGCTTTTATTTGAGCCGCAGAGCCGACGCGACTCACCGATAAACCCACATTGACGGCCGGCCGGATACCTCTGTAAAATAATTCTGTCTCGAGAAAGATCTGCCCATCGGTGATGGAAATTACATTAGTAGGAATGTAAGCAGAGACATCGCCACCTTGAGTCTCAATAACTGGCAGGGCGGTTAAAGAGCCCGCTCCATTTTCGTCATTCATTTTTGCGGCACGTTCAAGTAACCGAGAATGGATATAAAACACGTCACCCGGGTAAGCCTCACGGCCAGGGGGCCGACGCAGTAGAAGAGACATTTGGCGATATGCCACTGCTTGTTTTGAGAGGTCATCGTACACAATTAAACCATGCATACCATTATCACGAAAAAATTCACCCATTGTACAACCGGCATAAGGAGCAAGAAATTGCATCGGGGCTGGTTCTGAAGCTGTCGAAGCGATAACAATAGAGTACTCCATGGCACCATAGTCTTCGAGCGTTTTAACAATCTGCGCTACCGTAGAACGCTTCTGACCAATAGCCACATAAATACAGAAAAGCTTCTTTGTATCGTCATCTCCGGCAGCATCATTCACTGATTTTTGATTTATGAAGGAGTCAATTGCTATTGCTGTCTTACCAGTTTGGCGGTCTCCAATAATCAATTCCCGCTGGCCTCGCCCCACCGGAATCAAGCTATCAATCGCTTTTAATCCAGTTTGCATCGGTTCATGAACACCTTTTCTTGGCATAATACCAGGCGCCTTAACTTCAACCCGTCGTCTTTCGGTCGAGTCTATTGGGCCTTTACCGTCTATGGGATTGCCTAATGGATCAACAACACGTCCCAGTAACCCTTTGCCTACTGGCACATCCACGATGCTCCCAGTACGTTTTACTGTATCACCCTCTTTTATTTGTCTGTCATCTCCAAAAATAACAATGCCGACATTATCAGTTTCGAGGTTCAACGCCATGCCCTGGACACCATTTGGGAACTCTACCATTTCTCCAGCTTGAACTTCATCAAGACCATAAACACGGGCTATCCCATCTCCAACTGAGAGAACTTGCCCCACCTCAGCAACTTCTGCTTCAGACCCAAAATTAGCTATTTGATCCTTCAAAATTGTAGAAATTTCCGCAGCTCTGATATCCATCAGCTGGCACCCTTCATGGCAGTTTGTAATCGTTGTAGTTTAGTACGGATTGAACTATCGACCATGCGCGATCCCACGCGCACTATCAGTCCGCCGATTAAAGTTTCATCAACATCTACGTTGATAGAAACCTTTTGTCCTAACGTTTTATTCAAAGCGACATTTAAATTCTTTTTTTGCTCGGCTGTCAGTTTTACAGCTGAAGTAATGATGGCGTTAACTTCACCTCGTCGCTCCGCAAGTTCCGATAAAAAAGCCTCAATTATATCAGCTATCACGAAAAAGCGGCGATTCATTATAATAGCCCCAATAAACTTCTTGGTTAATTCGTTCGCCTTTGCCTTTACGAGCACTGCATCCATACTGGCCCTCTGATCTTCCCTACTAATTATAGGCGATTTTATTAGACGAGTTAATAATTCGCTATCAACCATCAATTGTTTAAAACCAACCAAATCACCAGCGACATCGTCAAGATTTTTCTCCTGTTCTGCCAGTTCGTAAAGAGCGGACGCGTAACGTCCAGCTAGACTTTGAGATTTAGAAACCACTCCGGATCGCCCCACAAAAAATTTAAGAGCCCCTATCGCATACCAAAATAATAGTACGATAGGCAACGCTCTAAGAGGTCATTGGGGGTGTGTTAGCATAGAGATTAGAGCCATGCAAGCCGTTCTAGGACATGAATTTATCATACTTTGAATTTATCATACTTTAAAACTCATGCTCTATTTAAAACGTTGGGGGGGCTAGGGATTTTAGTTATGGTTTAAACTGAACAACCATGGGCTAAAAACATGGTGCCTACATAAAGTTATAAGGGTCAATATCTATTTCCAGTTTTGCTTTTGAAGGTATCCTAATATTTTGGAGCCAAACCTTAATTATTTTTTGCATATTGATGCTTTTGGATCCTTTAAGCAAAAACCTGCGCCGATGACGACCGCGCAGTACGGCTATTGGAGCGGGAGCAGGACCTAGAATTTGTAAGTCCAGTGAAAATGGAGCTGATGCAGCTATCAAACGTGCTAGATCGTCTACCAGACTTTCGTCTTTGGAACTTATAATAAGTGCAGCTAATTTACCAAATGGCGGCATTCCCGCTTCAACCCGCCCATTCTTTTCTTCTTGCAGAAAGCCATCTCGATCCCAGTCAATCAAAGCCCTAATCAATGGGTGTTCAGGCTGCAAAGTTTGGATCCAAACGCGCCCAGGCCGAGTTTCGCGACCTGCTCTACCAGCAACCTGATGTAATAGTTGATAAGTTCTTTCTCCCGCGCGTAAATCCCCACCTGCCATACCCAAGTCTGCATCTATAACACCAACACATGTCACCAATGGGAAATGGTGCCCTTTAGCAATAACTTGAGTTCCTATTATGATGTCTACTTTAACTTCTTTAACCGCATCAATGAATTTTTTCAGCAATAAAGGTCCTGATAAAGTGTCGCTTGAAGCCACCAACACACTGGCAGTTGGAAACCGAGAGCGAACTTCCTCTTCTAAACGTTCAACCCCGGGACCAATAGAGGCAAGGGTGTCGGTTCCACCACATTTAATACAATTTGGATCAAATCGTATCGTATAATCACAATGGTGACATTGCAGCCTTGACTTAGCTTTATGTTCCACAAGCCACGCTGAACAATTTGGACATTCTAATTTGTGCCCACAAGAACGGCATAGATTAAGGGGTGCATAACCCCGTCGATTTAAGAATAAAATAACTTGTTCGCCACGTTTCAACGTCTCTGATATCTCATGCACTAAATTATCGGCTATCCACTTTCCTCTGCCTAATTTAGCCTTACCCAGATCTATTGCATGAACCGCTGGTAGTTTAGCAGTGCCATAACGAGATCTAAGAGAGATACGCTTATAACGCCCCAATTCGAAATTTGTTAGTGATTCCAATGAAGGAGTGGCAGAAACTAAAACAGCACTAATTTGAGCAGTTCGAGCTCGAACCACAGCCATGTCACGGCATTGGTATTTAACCCCTTCAGTTTGCTTAAATGCAGCTTCATGCTCCTCGTCAACAACGATTAAACCCAAGTTTAAAAAAGGCAAAAATAAAGCTGATCTTGCGCCGATAATAACGGCCACGTCACCTTCTCCCACTGCTCTCCAAGTCTGCCTTCGCATTGCATTGGATAAATCGGAATGCCATTGAGTTGGTTTAAACCCGAAGCGTGCCTCAAACCTATCTAATAATGGTTGTGACAAAGCTATCTCAGGCACCAAAATTAAAACCTGCCTTTTCATAGGTAGCACTGCTGCTATAGCTTCAAAGTAAACTTCTGTTTTTCCAGATCCAGTCACCCCATCTATTAAACAGACATTGAAAGTTTCTTCATTCACGGAACTAATTAATTTGTCTGCTGCTTCAATTTGTTCCCTGTTAAGGATTGGGGCAATAGGTTCTTTTGAAACTGCTATTGCCGAAGGAAATTTTTGATTTACACTAGCGTCGCCTATTACTCCTAAACCGTGTAATCCTTTTACGACCGCCGAAGAGACATTTGTATTACGAGTAATATCTTTCATCGTTCGCGACTTACAGTCTGAAAGATAATCTAAAACTCGCTTCCTACTGCTAGTAATCCGAAGGGTTTGAATATTTTTTTTTAACACCTTAAAAAAAACTGTGACAGGCTTAGGTGGGTGCAAGGCGTCTGGGGCACTCAACACCATTTTTAAGATAGCCCCCGCCGGAGCCATGTTATAAGCAGATACCCAGTTTATGAAATCGATCATTTCTTTTGTCAAAGTGCGGCAATCAAATTTGCTTAAAACAGGTTTCAATTTTGTGGATACAATGTCTCCTTTACCGACTCCCATCACTAATGCGGGCAAACATCTTTTCCTGAATGGCACCTCGACAAAATCGCCTATATGTAATGATAACTCCTCATTTAGATAGTCATAGTGCTTATAAACAGGTATCGGCAAAAGCACACTTATACGACCAAACGGCAATTTTGCAGAATTTATCTTATTTTCGTATTTGTTATCCATGAAATTTACTAATTCTAGATTGTGGATCGAAGATTAATTGTTCGACGTAGGAAGACAAAATAATATCAGACTTTGAACAGCAGTAAT
>MDSX01075812.1_pt1 | contig 10966 bp, 5 predicted proteins | sample 811141 | NCBI WGS metagenome assembly MDSX01 (sample SAMN05326642, study PRJNA326480) | marine metagenome | isolation source: seawater | place: Atlantic Ocean: South East | collected 2010
AAATGAAAGTTCGGACTCAATTCCAAGGGAGCGAAGGCTCGACTTGTCTCTGATGGTTGTGTTGTCCAGGAAGGTATCAGAAAGGTTTAGGTCACTGCGCCCAAGCAGATAGCCGAGTTCAATTCTGTGTATAGGGTGCCCGTGCCCATGCATGTCGAAGTACATCCCTGACCCATAGTCAGTTGCAACGGTTTCTCTAGCTATACGAATGAAATCCTGAAACTCTGTCCAAGCTAGTTCGGCGTACAGGTCACCCTGAGCCGCTTCTACAATCTCTCGATTAGGGTCGAGTTTTGATCGATGCAGGTGAGATATGATCACGTGCGGTGCATACCCAGTAGCATCTATGAGCGCTTCTCTGACCCTGAATGTTAGATCGCGCGTATTCCGATCTGCTCCGGTAACGCCGTACGTCCGATCATTGATCTCGTTTGGCTTTAGGTCACCCCCATGAGGTGCCGAGATGACCACCGGCAGTTCCCCTGGGATGTATTCAGCGTAGCCTTCTCGCCCCACATATGATTGTCCAGGCAAGTAAGATTCGATCTCGGAGGGAACGAAGACCTCCAGCCATGCTGAGCCGCTTATCCCATCTGCTGATGCTGCAATGATGGTTTTCCCCTGCCCAACCGCGATCGCTTTTCCATCAGGTGTGATTGTGGCTACAGATAAATCTGATGAAGACCAGCCGACAGTATTCGCTGTTTGTGCGATCCCGCGACTATCCCTCGGAATCGCTTTAAATGTCAGACTGTCATTAAGAGAAAGGACCATGGCGCGGGTCGGTAACACATCCACTACCGCAATCTCAGCACAACAATCGACTGGCCCAGAAGCTTCACAAGCGACAAGTGCGGCTGGAAGGCCCAATATGAACAACCAGCTTTTGATATCGTAGATGTCGGTCGTTCTAGTCATTGAACTACTCTTACGATTCGTTACGGACACTCACTTCGTCTTGATACAGACCAAGCGATAAGCGGCCTTGGGTGTTCTACTGCTTGTTGTACCGTATGCCGGCTTCCTGCGCCAACTCAATGGCGATAACCATTGCTGGAACAATACTCACTCCAGGTAGAAGGTGATTCCTTAGTTCGGCGTTGATTTCTTCCTGGTTCCCCTTACCTCGCGAAGCGAGCTCGAATGACCACGCGTTTAGAGCGTTATTACACATGATGAACTTGGTGCCCATCCCCTGAAGGCTCTGAATCCCTAGCGCCGGCATTGCTCCTAAGAACGGTGCAATAGGCTCTATGCCTGTGCCGAGGGCTAACAAATGTGCATCGGATGACTCTGGCTGCCAGAAGACGTTTCGAGTGTAAGCTCGGCCATCTGCGTCCAGCAGTTGGTGGTATGCTCCCAGCTCGTACTTTTCCCATATCTCGTCGTCGAAGCCTAGGGCTATACTCGATCCTGGATTGATGCCGTATAGCGTAGCAGCAGCTCCGACTTCACCGGCTGATTTGTCGTAAGCGGTGCTGTAGGTATTCAAGTAGTTCAGGATGTGTAGGAGTGTCGCCCCGTTCTTGTGCTGGTTGAAATCGAAGAGGCAGCGGTGCTCACCTGGCACTTCGTCCATCCACGCGTCCGCGGGCATTTGATCCTTCGCTGCACGGGCGCATGATGGCAGAGCGGCTACACCGGCTGCTGCGATTGCTCCTCCAAGGAATGCGCGGCGAGGGGTAGGAGAATTCGACATTGATCATCTCGGCTTGTGAAATTAAGTCTAGGTTTATGTAAGGTTCAATTGAGCACCTCACAAGCACAAAAACGGTAACGACGAGCGTCCTGCTTTTCGAGCACTGACAAGTCTGGTTACCAGAACACTACGTATAACGCGACAGTGGTGAGGGCGACGAAAACACCACCTATGCGTGCACCTCGGCTTGGAGTCAGGTCGATGTCAGACACGGTGTTGTACACGACTGGCTCAGTTCGGGGTTGGAGAACAGTCAGCCCGGTCATGACCGCTACAATCACTAGAAAGGTGAACGCCATGTGATTCAAGAATGCGACCTGCGGTAGTTGCCAATTCAACAGCCCATACGTGACTGGTCCGATTAGGAGTCCACTGACGGCAGCTGACAGAGGAGCTCGGGGAATCAGCAGTCCGAAAATGAAGACTGCTGTAATGGCTGGAGAAATGAAGCCCCATACGAGTTGCATATACTCGTAAACCCCTTCGAACTGTGCTGGGAATGGGGCGAGTATACACCCAATGACAACAAAGACAGCTGTTGCCATTCGACCAATTCGGACGACTCGGTGAGCGTCTGCGTCGGGTCGCAGGTGACGCTTGTATATGTCCATTGTGAAGAGTGTCGAGGCTGAGTTCAGCATCGAGTCTAGACTGCTCATCACCGCTCCAAAGAGTGCGGCGAAGAACAGTCCTCGCAGCCCTGCTGGAAGTAGATCCCGAATGAGCATTGGATAGGCTTGATCACCGTCGCTGATGGATGACCCGTAGAGCTGGAATGCTATGATCCCGGGAAAGACGATGATGAATGGGATGATGAGCTTAAGTCCGGCTGCGAAGATGATCCCGCGTTGCCCAGCTGCTAGAGAGCGAGCGCCGAGCGTACGCTGCGTAATGAACTGGTTGAAACCCCAGTAGAACATATTCGGGATCCAGATCCCAAGTAGAAAGATCGTCCATGGAAGCTCCGGATCATCAGCTGGAAGCACCATGTGCAGCTTATCTTCATTGGCGGCCAAGAACGCCTGCAGGCCACCAACCTCAGAGAGGCCCAGCACTGTCACGACGCATCCGCCGACCAGCAGCGCTGAGCCCTGCAGAAGGTCTGACCAGACGACGGCTTTGAGTCCGCCGTATACTGTGTATACACCGGCTAGGATTCCTATAAGCCATATGCCTGGCAGCAGGTCGAGTCCGAAGATCGTTTGAAGTCCGAGTGCCCCTGAGTAGAGGACACCAGCGATCGCAACGCCGACGTACGCAGCCATCAGATAGATGGCCATGATTGTGCGTGCCGGGTTCCCGTAGCGGTGCTCCAAGAACTCAGGCATCGTGAAGATGCCTAGACGCAGAAAGAGAGGAAGAACCCAGAACGCTACGATCACCAGCGAAAGTGCGGCGATCCACTCGTACGAGGCGATTGCCATGCCGGCAGAGCCGAAGCCGGATCCCGCCATCCCGATGAAATGCTCGGTAGAAATGTTTGAGGCGATCAAGCTGAATCCGATCAGCCACCACGTTAGGCTTCTACCAGCTAGGAAATAATCCTCTGATGTATCCTCGTCGCGCGATGCGTATAGTGAGATGCCGATCACTGCGGACAAGAACGCTACGAAAGCGATCGCGTCTACTGTGGTGAGACCCAAAAGTGAACTCTCAGTGCGCAGGCGTGAGGAGAACTACAGAAGCTACTGGTCATCTGTGGGATGGACTAATTGTAAACGTCAGCAGTGGCCCAATGTGGTATCTTGAGCATTACTAATGCCCCCCAACTGTATCAATGGGTTCCAACCAAAAAAAGTGGAGATTTATAGGCCGTGACGGACTCACTGTCGTCCCGGGGAGCGCATGCTGCGGCTAGCCCTCTCCGAATCGATTACGATGCGTTAAGAGAGACAGAACGGGATCGGTATCATCCCACCGAAAATCCGCAAGGAAAGATCCCTCTCAACATCGCTAAGAACCGGCTCAGCTGGCCTGACCTCAAGGCAAGGGTCGAATCGATAGCAGGCTCAGAGTCGATCCCGGACTGGGTCCCCAGTTATACAGCTGCAGGTGGTGCTCCAGGATTCAGGCAGGCACTAGCGCACTTTATGGGAACTCATCTGACGGGGTGCTCAATCCAGCCAGACGAGGTAGTCGTGTCACCGGGTGCCACGGGCGTTATTGAGATGACGGCTTTTGTCCTTGCTGAGGAGGGAGATGTAGCTGTCATCCCCGCACCATGCTATCCAGTTTACACAAAGGACCTCGGTAATTTCTCAAAGGTCGAACGCTACGATCTCATAACGCACCATGAGATATCGGAACTTGCGGACGGACCTCTCCTGACCGTCGATGATTTAGAGCGTGCTTGGGAGGATATCACTGACTCAGGTCGGCGTTTTCGACTCCTTATCCTCACCTCTCCAGACAATCCGACGGGGGGGATTTACGACGTCGACAGACTGAACCGGATTGCCGATTGGTGTATAGCGCACCAAGTGCATCTCATAGTTAACGAGATCTACGGGTTGTCAATCATAGACACCGGACACCCTGATATCCGCGATGATTATGTCTCGCAAATGACGTTTAGTTCATTCGCAAAAGTGATGAAAGCCAGGCAAAGCGAGTACCTGCATCTCTGGTATTCCTTGTCGAAAGACTTGGGGATATCTGGTTTTCGAGTGGGTATTCTGTGGACGCTAAACAAGAGAGCACTCGAGGCTTATGAGAACCTCAACCTGACGCACTCGCTTTCTAACTACACACAGTGGGTATTGAGCCGCGTACTGACAGAAGACGAATTCATTAACGATTTCATCACTCGAAATCAGCAGCGTCTCACCGATTCTTATGCCCTCGCCGCCCGGTCCTTTCGAGATATGGGAGTACCGTATGTACCAGCTAGGGGTAGCCTCTTCCTGTGGGTAGACCTTTCAGAATTTCTCGAGGAAGATTCCGAAAGCGGGGAGATGAGCCTTTGGCGAAAGCTTTTCGACGAAACCGGAGTGCTTCTAACCCCTGGCGTGGGTTTTGGGCACACGAAGCACGGTCTGTTTCGGGTTGTCTATCCGTGTGTTCAGTATGATGAGCTTGAGGTGGCGATGATCAGACTGGCAAGCTATGTCGAAAAACGGCGTGCATGCTGAAGAGTTAGGGCGCAACCCACATACTTTGCCAGTCACTCTGAGTTCGGGTGAACCGCGCGCGTCTGTGTCCCTGAAACTGAAGATAAAACCAGTCGATTTCGGTCAATCTGCTCCGAATGACACAAAAATTTTCTCGACATTCAGCGACGACACTAGGCTCTTCGGCTTCTAGCGCCTCTAAAGATGGAAGGCCCACCTGCGGGTCGGTGCTCGAAACACCCGGCCCCTTGATTTGTCCGTAGCACCGGCGTCCGAGAGGTGCCACCTCTCCCCAGGCTTCATCGGCGACCTCATCATCTATGTGCACGAGCCCCGATCCACGCGCCCGTATTTGCACCTTTCGCTCATGATCGTAGAAATGCCACGCTAAGGTCGACTCTGTTGTTAGATCCTGAACCTTCGGACTTCGACGATCTGTATGGAACCCAAGGATCCCCGCCTGACTGTCGACATGACGAAGCACGACAGTGCGCACTTCTGGCTGTCCGGCACGAACTGTGCCAACGGAAGGCGTATGGAACGCATCTCGTGCATGGACACGACCCTTGGCGAGTGCCTCCCAGATGGAATCGAAAATTTCGGTAAGGTTAAGCACAGCTCTTCAGTCACGGTGAGATACGATCCGTCACGATCGTTGAGTAAGCCGCTGCCGTCCAGAGAACTCCTTAGCGATTCGCTTCTTGGTCCGCTTATGAGTTTGAGAGCCAGGTCCCCTTTCCTGCCTTCTTAGCCTTGCCGACATTGGGCACCTATCCCCGAACTAGCACTGGAAAAGCTCATGAAGGTTCATCGTTCTTCTATCATTCTCTTGGTACTACTGGGTATTTCGGGCGGAACTTCCCTGCTCAAAGCCCAGTCGGTCGCCGAAGAATTCGATTCTCTCCATTTTCGCTCGATCGGACCGGCGACCATGTCTGGCCGCATTTCAGATTTGGCTGTGTATGAGGCCAATCCGGCCATTTACTATGCGGCTACCGCCCATAGCGGCTTATGGAAGCCCCCCCCCGGCGGCGCGCTCTTCGAGCCGCTGTTTCAGGACGAGGGACTGATTGCGCTAGGTGACGTAGCAATCTCTCAGACAGATCCAGACCTGGTATGGGTTGGTGCGGGAGAATCCAATAACAGACAGACGACCTCTTGGGGTGGTGGTGTCTATAAGTCGACCGATGGCGGACAGACATTCAACCACATGGGTTTGGAGGATTCGCGCCACATCAACCGAATTTTAATTGACCCGAGGGACAGTGAAGTCGTCCTTGTTGCCGCTACTGGACCACTTTTTGGGTCGGGAGGGGATCGAGGTGTCTTCAAGACGACGAACGGAGGCGACAGCTGGACGAAGGTGCTCGAGGTGGATGACGATACCGGTGCAAACGCTCTCGTCCGCTCAAGTACCAACTCGAATACACTCTACGCGTCAACCTATCAGCGCCGTCGCAACGCATGTTGCATGAACGGGGGTGGTCCGGGCAGTGGTGTTTGGAAGTCAGTTGACGGGGGAGACAACTGGTCCCGAGTGACTGGAGGTGGTTTCCCAGATGGTCCACTTGGCCGCATTGAGGTAGATGTCTACGGGCGTGATGATCAGGTCGTATATGCCCTGGTGGAAGGCCCGCGAGTCGGTGGTAATGGACCTGGTGGTAGAGATCAGAGTGAAGATGGGGAAGTTGAGAACCTGACGGGTCTTTATCGCTCACAGGATGGGGGGGCGACGTGGACGCTTATGAGCAACACAAATCCTCGTCCAATGTATTTCAGCCAGGTCCGCGTCGATCCGGTTGACCCCGACCGGGTCTATATGGGCGGTGTCGGCCTGCACCTAACTGTTGACGGTGGTGAGACGTTCGCAACCGACGCGGCTCGCCTAACCCACGACGACGTGCACGCTATCTGGATCAATCCGAAGAACCCAGATCACGTACTGATCGGAAACGATGGTGGGCTTGCGGTTTCATGGGATGCAAGTCGCACATGGAGCTTCCTGCCAAACTTACCGGTGGGACTCTTCTACCACGTGAACTACGACATGGAGCGCCCGTTCAATGTTTGCGGTGGTATGCAGGACAACTACAGCTGGTGTGGTCCTAGTGCAACGCGTCAGAACGTTGGGATCACCAATTACGACTGGTATCAGGTCCGAGGGGGTGACGGGTTTGTAGCGATGCCAGATTTGCGTAATCCGCGGATTGTATACGCGGAATCTCAGGGAGGAAACATGGTCCGGCGCGATGTCGTGACCGGTGAATCAAAGAGTATTCGTCCCTCAGCGACAAACGTCGTAAATCACTTGCAAGGAGACCGTTATCGGTGGCATTGGGACACTCCGTTTATTCGTTCGCCTCATGATCCGGGGGTCCTCATAGCGGCAGCTCAGAAGGTTTTCCGGTCATCTGACCGCGGGGACTCGTGGGTTGCTATCAGTCCTGATCTTTCTTCGGGAGCCGACCGCGACACCATCAGGACAATGGGAGTGTTAAACAGTGAAGTAACCATTGCCCGGAATGATGGAATTTCGAACTGGCCAACCCTCGTATCTCTTGCAGAATCTCCAGCGTCGGCTGGTGTTTACTATACGGGTGGTGATGATGGCACAGTGAACGTTTCACGTGATGGTGGAGCTTCTTGGCAGAGCGTTGGCGATCGGTTGCCTGACGCACCTCATATGGGTTGGGTGTCCGAGGTAGTACCCTCCAGCTTCTCTACCGGTCGAGTCTATGTGACGATCGATAATCATCTGAGCAATGATTACGACCCGTATGTATGGGTCAGTGAGGACTTCGGAATGACGTTCCGATCAATTACGGAAGGGCTTGAGGGAGAGAATGTCAGGACGTTGACTGAGGATCATCGGAATGGAGATGTCCTTTATGTGGGAACAGAAACCGGCATTTTTCTCTCACTTGATCGCGGAGAAAGCTGGCGGAGGCTGCGTGCGAATCTTCCCACTGTTCGAGTGGATGAGATCACGCTGCACCAACGCGACAACGCAATGATCGTTGCTACGCATGGTAGGGCTCTCTTCATCCTTGATCACCTCGAGCCCATCCAGGAATACGTTGCCGCCACTGAGTCCGATGCCCGCCTGTTCAGTGTGCCAACGGCACTACAGTTCAAGATGATGGACGATAAGAACGAAGAGTTCTGGGGCCATCAGTATTTTGTCGGTGAGAATCCTCCGGCTGAGGCTATCATGCAGTACTATCTGGATGATGAAGTCAGAGAGCTGTCTCTCAGGATCATGGACGAGTCAGGGCATCTGGTGCGTGAGTTGTTCGCCCCAGAAAACCGGAGAAAACCAGGTATCCGAACAATGTGCTGGGACCAGCGCGTCGAGCCTGTACTAGGCGGTGCGAGCGGTGGTTTCGGTGGATTCGGGCGGGGAAGTGGAAATGCGGATATTGAGGGTGTTCCGACTCCGCCCCCAGCACCGGGATACCTGTCTCGTGATATTTGCGAGACGGAAGGAGACCGACCGAGCGGAGACGTAGGTCCGTTCGTGAGGCCAGGCACATATCATGTCGCACTGGTCGTGGAGGGAGAGGTGGTAGACTCCGAATCGATGACAATAGTCATGGATTCGGAGGTGGGACTGGCAGGAGCCGAACGAGTGGCGTATGACAATGTGGCGAACGATTTGCACGAGGTGCAGCGCCGCGGCCAACACATTTCTTTGATCGTTGCTCAGGTACACGAGGAGGTGACTGCGGCCGTTGACCAGATGGAAGACGCTGAAGTCCCGGAGGCACTGAAGGCTGACTTTGACTCGTTCCAAGAAGCCTGGGATGAAGCGAGGGTCAAGTTCGGTGTGCCTCGGCAGCAGGGGGGGCGCCGGTTTGGTGGCGGTCAGGCTAATCCTGAGAATGTGTTCGGCCAAGTCAGTGGTCTGAAGGATGAAGTGCTCGCCTTCTGGGAGCCTCCTAGTGATGCGCTTATCGCCCGCTACTACGATGTAAAACCTGCCCTAGAAGCTGCTATGGCGGAGGCGGAGAACGTGTTGGAGTTAGCACGTGCCATGAGTGCGCGTTTAGCAGAGGCTGGAATCTCGATGACTGTGCCAGAGGGCCACTAGGCAAAGACCCGGAGAGGATCAGAAGCCTTCGGCACCTATCATGGGGCCGAAGGCTTCTGATCAGGATTTGTTACGGTTCGGATTGAGCGTTACCCAGCGAGGCCCCTGTCCTCTGATGGATCAGGGATCCACATTGGCGCCCTAGCTCTTTTCGCTAGTGGGATCCACATATCTACTGACAAACCCACGACTACCATGCTCCGCAGCTCAACGTTGTTCGCGCTCTTTTCCCTCTTCTTCATGGTGGCGCCTGTTGCTGCATTCCAGCAGGGCCAAGAATCTGATGGAGACCCTGAAGCAACCACGTACGCGGAAGTGATCACGGAAGAGGCGGTCACTAGTGAGGGTCTCTTTGATACGCACATGATCGGAGCGGATCTCTACTACGAGATCCCACTTGATCTTATGAATCGAGAAATGCTCCTGCTCAGCCGGGTCTCCCGCACGCCTGATGGTGCTGGGTACGGCGGCTCCAAGTCGAATACATCTACGGTGCGATGGGAGCACAATGGCGAGCGCGTGCTGCTTCGTTTAGTGAGTTACGACAATTTTGCAGGAGATTCCACAACGATCGCCGCCGCTGTTCGAAACTCTAATTTCGAGCCAATCGTCATGGCGTTTGATGTCGAAGTCATGAATGAGGATTCCACCGCTGTCGTGGTCAACGTGACGGATCTCTTTACTGAAGATGTCACCATGCTTGGCCTACAAAAGCGACGACGTTCTTCTTATGGAGTTCGCCGTGTAGACGGTGACCGGACCTACATCGATCGCGCGAGTGCATTCCCACGTAACGTTGAGGTGCGTCGAGTCCTGACTTATGAAGCGACTGAAGCTCCGTCGAACGAGGCAAGCAACACTCTATCGATGGAAATGCACCATTCGATGCTCCTTTTACCTGATGACCCCATTGAGCCACGCCTATGCGATGAGCGCGTTGGTTTCTTCAGTACGACCCAGACTGACTACGGCATAGAGGCCCAACGTGCGGTAGAAACTTGCTATGTGACCCGCTGGCGTCTCGAGCCTAGCGACCCTGAGGCCTATGCTCGTGGTGAAGTCGTCGATCCCGTGCAACCCATCGTTTATTACATCGACCCTGCCACCCCCGAAAAGTGGGTCCCATATCTGAAGCAGGGGGTTGAGGACTGGCAGGTGGCGTTTGAGACCGCTGGCTTTAGTAACGCGATCATCGCGATGGATGCTCCAGAAGCCCCCGCCTGGAGTCCTGAGGACGCCCGGTACTCAGTAATCCGCTACTTAGCGTCAGACGTGCAGAATGCGTCTGGCCCACACGTTCATGATCCTCGGACTGGTGAGATCCTAGAAAGTGACATCCAGTGGTATCACAACGTGATGAACCTGCTGCGCAATTGGTTCTTTATTCAGACTGCGGCAGCCAACGAACACGCGAGAGGTGTTGAGTTTTCTGACGATCTGATGGGAGAGCTTATAAGGTTCGTGTCAGCTCACGAGGTCGGGCACACAATTGGACTGCAGCACAACATGCAGTCTTCTTCGTCTTATTCTGTCGAAGACCTACGTACCCGGTTCGTCTGCGAAATGGGGGTGGCGTCGTCCATTATGGATTATGCGCGCTTCAACTATGTCGCTCAGCCCGGAGACGACACCTGTTTGATGCCTTTAGTGGGTCCCTATGACAAGTTCGCGATTGAGTGGGGCTACAGGATGCATCCGGGTCAGGACCGCTATTCAGAACAGGAAGGAATGCGAAACTTCGTCGAAGAATGGCAAGAAGACCCAGTCTATCTCTTCTCAAGCCCCATGAGAGGTGGCGCGGATCCTTCCTCTCTCACTGAGGCAATCGGCGACGATGCTATGCGTGCGTCAGACTATGGAGTAGAGAACCTAAAGCGGATTGCGGCCAACCTGATCGACTGGACCTATGTAGAGGGTGACGACTACTCGGCTCTCGAAGAGCTGTACACCAATGTGGTAAGCCAGTGGAGCCGGTATACAGGTCATGTGGTGGCAAATGTCGGAGGGGTCGTAAGGACACGTAAGCGCCAGGGGCAGGGAGGTGTTCAGTACGAGATGGTGCAGGCC
>MDSX01072837.1_pt1 | contig 10964 bp, 5 predicted proteins | sample 811141 | NCBI WGS metagenome assembly MDSX01 (sample SAMN05326642, study PRJNA326480) | marine metagenome | isolation source: seawater | place: Atlantic Ocean: South East | collected 2010
TGTAGAGTTTACAACAGTATCATCAATTGATTTTGCGTTTTCATCATCATTCGACCCAACAGAAGTTTCAGTATATCAGATAGATGAGAATACAAACCTGCCTGTTTACTACTTAATAAAGAAACAAGTTAAAGCTACAAGTGGAAAAGAGAAAACCAAAAACTTTACTTTTGAAGCTGCTAAAATATATGATAAGATTAAGATTGAAGAAGAAAACTTAATAAGAGTAAAAAACATATCTGATTCGGATGGTGATACTTGGACTAGAGTTCCTTACTTAGCACAAGATACAGTGTTTGAACAAATTGATAATAATGAAGATAATTCAACATACCTACATCAGTATAGTGGTGATACTCCTTATTTATTAGAATTAAACAGAGTACCTAAAAGATATATCACAAATTTTGAAGATGATGGAATTATGGTTATTGGATTTGGTGCTGGTATATCATCAAATGCAGATGAAGAAATAATTCCAAATCCTGATAATGTAGGTTCAGCTCTTTATAAAGAACATCAGAACTTAGATACAACATTAGACCCATCTAATTTCTTATACACCAAAACATATGGAGTAGCACCACAGAATACAACATTAACTGTTACTTACTTAGTAGGTAATGGTATCGGTGATAATGTTCCAGCAAATGATTTAGTAGATGTTATATCAACTTCAACTATGTTTAAAAACGAAATAAATCTAAATAAAAATTTAGTTAAATTTTGTAAACAATCAATAGCATGTTCAAATCCAAACGCAGCTGTGGGTGGTAAGACTACAGAATCGAAAGAAGAAATTAGACAGAATGCTATGGCATTCTTTGCAGCACAGAATAGAACTGTAACTAGAGAAGATTATGTAATGAGATGTTACGCTCTTCCACCACAATTCGGTTCAGTAGCAAAAGCATACTTAGTTCAAGATTATCAATTAGAACAATCTAAGGTGGATGGGCAGTATATCAATACTGAGATTCCAAATCCATTAGCATTGAATTTATATACTTGTGGGTACAATAACGAAAAGAACTTAACATCATTAAATGAAGCAACTAAATATAACTTAAAAAATTACATATCATATCATAGATTATTAACTGATGCAGTTAATATAAAAGATGCACATATTGTAAACATTGGAGTTATGTTTGAAATTATAGTTCTACCTGAATACAATTCTAACGAAGTTTTACTAAGAGCCATTGATAGATTAAAGAGTTACTTTGATGTAGATAATTGGAGAATTAATGAACCGATTAATTTATCTAAATTGTATGTTGAGATTGATAAAGTAGATGGTGTACAAACTGTAGTTAGACCTGATAAGCAAGGTAAGGGTGGTTTACAAATAGTTAATAAGTTTAACGGAAATTACTCACCGAATAAATATAGCATACTTAACGCAACTAAAGGGGGTATAATATTCCCACCTAAAGACCCATCGATATTTGAAGTGAAATTCCCAAACACAGATATTAGAGGACAGGTTATAACACAATCTTTCTAAAGAGGAAACACTATGATTTACAGAATATACGGACAAAAAGATACTACGATTTATGAGTTAACTACTCGTAAAGCACAAAATACAGGATTAGATGAAATCTTAGAGGTTAGTAAAGTTTATGAAGAAGGTATATTAATGGGTAATACTAGAATATTATCTAAATTCGATTTGACTGAAATATCTAAATCGATAGTAGCAAATGAAATACCATCAACAGCAACGTATCAACTAAACCTAACATCAGTTAAAGAGGATGAAGTACTATCTCAGTATGAATTAGAAATCTACCCTATATCACAAAGTTGGTCTGAGGGTATAGGTCAGTACAATGATTCTCCAAATGATTTTAATGGTAGTTCTTGGGAACGTCGTGAAGGTAACCTATTATGGAATGTAGATGAAACCCAAATCTTTAATGGTAAGGCTGTTCAACAAGCACCTAAATCAGGAGTAGTGTTATACGAAGGATTCACAGAGGGAAGTGGTTCAGCTAAGTTAATAGATAAGATAAATGATTTTAATGGTAATGAACCATTTACATTGATAGAAAACGAAAAGTTAATTATATCAGCATCTAATTATGCAGGAGCTACATTAGTATTTCCAGCATACCTACAAAATGGTATTAACTATGGTGTACAATTCCAAATAGACCCTTCCTCATTTGATGATGTAACATTCAGAATAAAAGACCCTAATGGTGTTCTTAAAACTGAAGGTGATTATAGTGGTATGGTTGGGGCAATAACAGCATCATCAACACAATCATTTGATTTATTATCAACCGATGATGGGGTGCATGAATTACAATTCACATTCTTTGATGGGAGTGGTGATGGTACTACAACAACTGGTTCGTTTGATGAGGTTTATGTTTATCAAAAAGAAGGTGATTTATTAGTATGGGATACATTTACTCAGAATGAAGGCAACTTTAAATTAAGAAACAGAGTTAACCATACTGTAGATTCAAAGGTTAGATTGTTTGCGTCAGAATCTAAATTAAATTTATACGCTAGTGAGGGTGGTGCAGATGCACAATACTCAGTAGAACTTGAGAAGGGTGTTAACTATCAAATATCATCATCTTTAACTCCAGGCGATTTCAACCAAATAGATTTTACAATATATGATACCGATGGTTTACATATGAGAGCTGGGGTAACTGGGTTAGTACCTACATTTACCAATCCAACAACTCAATCTATATCATTTACACCTAAAAAGGATGGTAATTATATATTCGCATATACATATTTCAACCCATCTAATTCTCCTATGACTGGTTCAATGGATGATTTTAAAATAACATATTCGGGTAGCATATCAACAGCCGCTATATCAGAAGCGGGTTGGCACAGGAACTCAGGCGGTTCGACTTGGTACACATCATCTATTGATAATACAAAGTATTCACAAACATTTAGTAAGTATAACACTAATCTAAATACAGATATTACAAAATATGTAACAGATATTCTATCTGGTTATAGACCAAATGATGGATTCTTAATTAAAAGGGAAAGTTCAAAAGAATCTGATACTCTAAGGTATGGTTCATCTAAATTCTTTTCAAATAATACTCATACTATATATGTTCCTACTTTAGAAGTTAAGTGGGATGATTCTTCTTTTGATACTGGTACACTAAAACCATTATTAGCAGATGATATTACATTATATATGAAGAACCTAAAAACAGAATATAAAGAATTATCAACATCTAAATTAAGAGTTGTTGGTAGAGAAACATATCCTAAAAGAAGTTTTACCAATACGGCACCATACAACCAAATTAAATATCTCCCATCAACTACTTATTACCAGGTTAGAGATGTAGAAACAAATTTAGTGTTGATTCCGTTTGATACAACTTATACAAAGGTTAGTTGTGATTCAACAGGAAACTTCTTTGATTTTAGATTTAATACATTACAACCTGAGAGATTTTATCAATTCGAATTTAGAGTTGATAGAAGTGGTAACAAACAATATTTCGATGGGTTCATATTTAAAGTGGTAAGATAATGGCAGCAACAAACACACAATCCAATACAACAGTAGAGCAGGAAGCAGTTGACCTTAGACCTATAAAACGAAATAGTTCTAAACAAATTGTTTCATATGCATTAGAAGAAGATTCTGATAAAGATTATGGTACTAATAAAATACCAGCAGTCTACGAAGGATATGATATGGCTGTATATAGACGTACATTGGATACGTTATCAGATGAACTATTTGAAACACCATTAGAACCATCAATTGAGATAGCTAGCCAAACACCAATCAATGAGCAAGATTTATATGTTCAGGGTATTTCTATCAAATCGGTTATTCAAGAAGAAGGATTTGATGATGTGTTTAGTGGTAGATATGAGTTAACACCATCTGCTCCATCTTGGAGAGATGTGCAGGGTAGGGGTTATCAAAACTCACACTATAGTGGTATATCGTACTATGAAAAGGCAGTTAGAGAAGATACTGAAGGGTATGTTAGGTGGGCTGGTTTTAAAGAAATCCCATGGGATTTGGCAGTATATGGACCACCACTTCAAGATGGTGGGTACATAATCACACAAGAACTTAAAGATTCGGGACGTGATATACAACTTAGTGCAACTGTTGGGATGAAACAAGGTAATGATAATGAATGGACTGAAATATACCAATATGTAGATATTCATCTTAGAAGAACACCAAACGCACCATCTTGGTCAGCAAAACGAGTAGGTGGACTTTGGAGTTCTGCTAATGGGCCTAGATACCCAATGCACAATTTGACTTTTAGAGTAAATAACAGTGGAATGCAAGTTGGTGATAGGTGGGAAATCAGAACCAAAACTGGTTCTAGAAATAAATTAAACTTTATATATGGTGATAAATCTATATTTGAAGTAAAAGTATTAGAACCAAGTTCGGATATGCAACCTTGGCCGGAATCCGATGGCGCAGATGTGGTTACTGAGACAGGCACAGCTGCAGGAAATCAAACCGCAACTAATTCAAGGTAATAAGATATGGCAATAGATAGATTCCAAAATAAAGATTTATTAGTAACGGGTAAAGTGCCTGTAGAGAGAGTACAAGTGTATGACTTAGCAGACCATGCTAATTTAGAGAAATCAGATTTATACCTAAATGTTGTAGAGAATGGTTCACGAATGGAATCTCATATCTACTCTGCTGATAAGTTGGTTAAAACACTTGAAAATACCGTATTGAATTGGAGCAATAATGTAAAAGATGATGAACCACAAAAGATAAATTTCTTAATACATCCTGAAAGAGATATTAGATTAGGTGGGCTCGAATCAGGATATTATAGTATTGTTAATAACTTTCTAAAATCAGTATCACCTACAATGAAGGTGATAAACATAAACTCCGATTCAACCGAATTAGAACTACAAATAGAAAACACATCTGGTAAGGCTGGTTTAGTAACGTTATTCAACCAAATGAATGGTCATCCAAATCAAGATACTAGGATGCCAAATCTTGGATTGAATTTTGGTAATAATGAAATATCAATGATAACCGATGTGAGTTTTGCTAATAATCCAAAAATAGGTGAAATTGAACAAACCATATCTCATCCGACTAGTACGTTTGAAGATGCAGCAACATTCTTTTCACCAACAAACGATGGAGACCATTGGATTGAATTTTATAATGAAAAGTTATCCAATGGTGCGGATGTTGCAAATAACAAAGTATTTACTGCAACGGGTCGTAGTGCTAAATTTACGTTAGATGTAAGTACTGGCCAGGCCAATTGGGTTCAAGAAGTAAATTCAGATAATAAAAAAATCTTTTTTACTAATGAAGAAGATTCAAATGGTGAACCGATTGATGAAACAAGATATTATTTTATACCTACTGGAGCGCAGTTCTACAACTTAGAACCTAAAGTGAATTACCTCAGAAAAACTCAGAATTCAAGAATAGATAGAATTACAAAGGTTAGGTTTTATGATGGTCGAGTAGATAGAGATAAAATTACAAATGTAATTGTAAAGTTATATAAACCATTAAAAGATGGATTATCACCATTTGATTGTACTATTGATAAGTTTTTGATAGCATCGTATGTAGAGAGAATTTTATTATATGAATTTGATAAGCCGGAAGACCAGCCAAATTTCTCATCTCCTAACTTTAAGATTGATATGGGTAACTATGGTAAATCTCAAGGTACTGATTTAAAAAGTTGGAATGATTTATTAGATACAAACTTATCAACATCACAACAGATAATTGATAAATATATTAGTGGTTCATTTGGTAGCGTAAATCTTAATTTAGATTATACGCACTTTGGTAACTTTGTAAAATACTCATCAGCTGTAGAACGTGTAAACAATTTAAAATATAAATTGAGTCTTATAGAATCTTATGATTCAAGAATAAACACATTAGAATCGGTAAGTGGTTCTGAAGCAGTAACTAACATATCTCAATCTGTATCTAGAAGAGATGCAGTTGTTACTGGTATGGATGGGTGGGAACGTTGGATGTATAGAGAATCTACAGGTTCATTATATACACATTATAGTTCTTCTAATTACCCATTAGAACCTTGGCCAAAACAAAGTACATATCCAAATGTAAATTATAGTGTAACTTCATCAGAAGCAATAAGTGCTTATAATGGGTTAATTGATTCAGCTAGTATATTTGATGCACTTAATGATGCAAGATTAACAAAAATAGTTCCAGCAGCAATTGTTGAGGACCCGTTAAATAAAGAATATGTTTTATTCGTAGATATGATTGGACATCACTTTGATATAACTTGGTCTTATATAAACGCACTAACAACTGTTAACGAAAGAGAAGAACACCCATACGATGGTATGCCAAACGAACTTCTTTATGATGTAGCAAAATCTATGGGTTGGAAACTAACACATGGTAAAGATACATCTGAGCTATGGGAGTTTGGATTGGGAACTGATAAGTTTGGTAATGTACCTAATAGTGGTTCACTTCCATCTAAATCACACGAACAAATTAATAATGAAGTATGGAGAAGAATTGTAAACAACATCCCATATCTTCTAAAAACAAAAGGTTCAGCTAGAGCCGTTAAAGCATTAATTGCTACATATGGTATTCCACAAACATTCTTATCAATTAGAGAATATGGTGGACCTGTAATTGAAAATGATGTAAGGCAATATTGGGAACATGATAGATTCGTTTACCATTTAAGAATGGATAAGGATAACTACATTACAGTTCCTTGGGATAAGGTTACTGATATAAATCCAAAAACGTATGAAATTAATGACCCCAATCCATTAGATGTTATAGAGTTTCAAGTTAAACAGGATTTAAACAGAGATACTGGTATAATCAGAAAAGGAAAAGATTTTGCAGTAGTATATGAATCAATCACACCAAATGATTTATCTAATACTAAAGGTAATATTCATTTTTATCTAAGTGGAAGTAGTGGATATAAATCAGCATCTATAAACGATGTAAACATATTTGATTCACTTATGGGTACTTTATTAATTGAAAGAGAAAATTCAGTTGATGATATAACTAAAGATAACATATACAAATTACAATATAGAAAAAATAAAAAAGATAGAATAGTAGTAAGTAAATCAGCTAGTATATCAATCGATGGTTCAACTGAATCATCTTACAATGCAGCTTGGACTGGTAGTGGTACTGTTGAGTTCGGTAATTCATTCGGAACAATAGCAGACACACCATCTATATGGAATTCTACAAATCCTATGAGTGGTTCTATTCAAGAAATAAGATATTGGGCTAATCCATTAAAAGATATAGTAATTGATGAACATACATTATCTAGAGAATCGTATCATGGTAATAGTATGACAGCATCTTACTTTGATTTAAAGTTTAGATTCTTACCAGATTCTAATTTAAAAACAATTAACGACCCCGATTCACATTCATCACAACACCCAAATCAACAAGTATCAACTACTAAGAATGGTTCTATACTATCAGCATCATTATTTAATTTTGAAAACGATGATTTAATTGGTGTAACCGAAGAGTACTATACAAAAGTACCATCGGCTGGGGCTAACAATATTATGAATAATAAAGTTAGAGTTGAAGATAATCCATTAACATCAATTCTGAATACTGAAAATAAAGTAGAAAAATCACAATACGATTCAGCACCAGTTGATTCAAATGTGGTAGGTGTTTATTTAGCCGCTACTAAAATGTATAACGATGATATCATAAACCATACAGGTTATTTTGAAATAGATGATTTGATTGGTGATCCTGATAATAGGATTGGATATACCGAACAAAACGAAGATTTAGATTATGTTCGTAGACAGGTGTTTAAAAAATACTCAAACAAAAACTTAATCAATAATACGATTGATATTCTTGCTAAATACGATATGTCGGTGTTTGAACAAATTAGACAAACGATGCCAGCTAGAGTTGATTACAATTCGGGTATCTTAATTGAACCACATATTTTAGAAAGACCTAAGGTTAAATCATTAACTCAAGTAACTCAGACTAGACCGATGTATGATGCACACATACCTACATTGGAAAGACCTTTAAGTGCATCTAAACATATATTAGAAACTGAAGTAACAAATTCGTACTCATTCTCAGCAGAAGAGCTTGGATATGAAACAACAATATCCGAATCATTATTTAACGTATCAGCTGATAATATATTATATGAAGGTGATGCTATAGATTTAGAGAATATGTTTATCATTACTTCTCAAAAAAGTGATATAGAAGAATTGGGTAATCCACAAATTAGAGATATGTACTCATCATCAACATACAAATATATAATACCTGTTTACAACTTAGGTTCTGATGTTGGGTATGGTTTAAATTGGAATACTGGTTCTAATGGTAGTTGGAATTATAACCCATTAGCAACTACTATTGTAGATAGTAAACCATCTAAATACGGACAGCGTAGAAAATTATTCTTTAATACAGAATTATCAGCATCAATGAATCTTCCAAATTCATCATCATTAGTACCATCAGAAACATCAACAGATGAGTTACCACTGGCAGTTGAAAATTTAAGATTCTTAGGATGTAAGATGACATCGGATTCATTAACAACCAATTCACCACATACACCAGATGGTAAACCTGTAATAGAAGTATTTAAAGCAGACCCTAATGTGCTAATAAACACATCACAAACCTCAGAAGAAGGAAACTTAGATGTTATATCTGGAACTGGGTTGGGTACATTAGATATTGATGATTTAATAATCAACGATGATTTATATTGGAAACGATTGCAAGAGTACAGACGAGAACTTAGAGAGTTCAGACGTAAGATTGAAAAAATGATTGATATTGAAGATGCAAGAGCAGATGAATTTGATGTTAGGTACAAAAAAGAATTATTACTCCGTGAAGCAGAATTATTCAGAAGAAAAGAATTTGATATAAAAAATGGGTCACCCTTTTAATAGGAGATAAGATATGGCAAGAAGAAAAAACATAAAAAATACAAGCAGTCGATTAAACAAATTAATCGAAGATAGAATGGCTGAGCGTATATCTAGACCATTAATTAAAAATCCAAAACGAAAGCTCAGTGAACCCACTAAAATTAATAAGATTTTAAAAGAACCTGAATTATTAGTAAAAACAGGTAAACCTTTAAAGGATAATATTTTAATCACTAAAGATGATAAAAAAACTGAAAAAGATTTAATTAATTTAGTAAAACCATTACCAATTAAAGAGGGGCCGGCTAAGGATATCATAGATTCTATAATAAATCCTAAAGAGAAGGAAATAATATCAGACCCTATATTAGATGTTGCAGAATATAACGAAGAAGATAAACGTAGAATTTATATTGAAGAGATTGAACGTAGAAAAATTGAAGATGAAAGATTTCAAAAGATTGAAGAAGCTTTTAAAGATGAAATCGCTAGAAGAGAAATGTTCAGAGAAGAATTGAAACAAATGAAAATTGATTTCGAAATTTATCTTAAAGAAAAATATCCTGATATTGTTGGTGAAAAAAACATCAAAGATGGTGATGTTGAAAAAGCAAAAGCAGAGGCTAAACGTAAAGCTGAAGAGATACGATTTAAAAAACAAAAGTTAAAAGAAGCTATGATTAAGCGTGTTGAGGAAGAGAAGATACGAAAGCAAAAAGAAATTAAATTGGTTACAAGCACTAAAACAGAAGTAAATGTTTCAACTTTTTTAGAAGAAGAGATAATTATAGAACAACAGGAGAAGAAACAAAGGAATCCTGAGTTAGATGGTTTGAACAAAGTTGAGAGAACTATTAAAGAAATGAAAGAAATGGAAATACGTTTGGGTAGACCAATAGTTCCACATAGAGATATTGTTGAAAGTGATGAATCTGATTTTGATTCACAATCAGCAACCAAAGAAACTGATATACTCATTAAACCATCTCAAAAATCACCATTCGAAAATTATGATGAAAAAAGAGAGATTTTAGAAGTATTAAGGAAATCTATGAGTGATGAAAATGGTGAAGAAGATTTATGTGTGAAGTATGATAAAGAGGATAGAAACAAACGATACTAATCAAAAATATTAAAAGTTAGTGTAAAAACTTTTTTTTTAATATTTATATAAGAAAACAAATTGTAAAAGGGTAATTTTATGGGATATTTAGATAATTCATCAATAACAGTAGACGCTATTCTAACTAAGAAAGGTCGAGAGTTATTAGCAAAAGGAAGAGACTTCTTCGTAATCAGTCAGTTCGCATTGGCAGATGATGAGGTAGATTACGAACTATGGAATCCAGCACATCCGCTAGGTTCAGACTATTATGGAATCATAATTGAAAACATGCCAATCGTAGAGGCAGTAACTGATGAGAACTACTCATTAAGATATAAATTGTTAACACTTCCCAAAAACACAATTAGAATCCCAATTATTAATTCTAACCCAAGCTCAATTAGTTTAGAAGAAGGTGGACAAACACAAACCGTAACATTAACTACTAAGAATGGTGGTAATGATACATTAGGTTATACTGTAACGTTATTGAATTCAGATGCAGCATCTCTAATAGGTGATGGTAGTGGTATAGCAAACAACACAGATACTGTTGGTGCTAATGAAGATAGAAGAAGTGTAACAGTTAGTACAAATTCAACATTTACAATTAACACTAAAGTATTAGCAGATAACACAGATATTTCAACGAAAATATTTGTTATTGGAAATGAAACGGGTGGTAGAACAGAGATTGATTTAACTGTAACTAACAATCCTGATATTTCAGTAGGTAATACATTGGATTCAACATTATAAAGAAATAGGGAAAAGATATGGCAATTTTACCAGCAGGTTCGTTTAATACATCAAAAAGAGTTTACACAGCATTAAAAGTAGGTGATGTAGTAGAAGGTGGTGTAGAAAAAGTGACTAGAGGATTGTGGAGTGGTAA
>MDSX01041648.1_pt1 | contig 10962 bp, 8 predicted proteins | sample 811141 | NCBI WGS metagenome assembly MDSX01 (sample SAMN05326642, study PRJNA326480) | marine metagenome | isolation source: seawater | place: Atlantic Ocean: South East | collected 2010
TCTGCGGCTTGCCCGGCTTGCTGGAGGAGGGTCGACAGGTAGGATTCGAGGTGTTCAATGGCGCCTTGAACGGCTGCGGAGCCCACCGATTCCAACGCGTCGAGGCGATCGATCATCAGTTCACGGGTACGGTTGTAGTTGAGTCGGGTTCGCGCGGCATCGTCGAGGGTCTTCCGCTCCTCATCGACGGCCAGCGTGGCCGCTTCCATTTGCGGCACAAGACGGTCAAGTTCGGCGCACAGGGCCTCAACGAGCATGGTTTTGACCGCGCCCGAGAGCCTGAGTTCGGTGAACCCACCGGCCACCGCCCCGATGTGCGAAGGAGAGTAGGGTTTGGCAGGCATGGGCCTCGCTGCGCCCGGAGGAACATGAACGCACCGTTGGGATTCACTCGACCAAACCGTCGGAACGGCTCATCATTTGCGCCAGTTCCCATGCGTGCAAGCACTCGTGGCCTCCGATGAAGCCCCCGGCTTCACGGGCTGGTCCGATGAATTCCGCCGTGCACACTTGACAGTGCACGTGCACCACCGGTTCATTGCGGTAGGTGCCGTTTGGCGTGACGCGTTCGGGGATGATTTTCCCAACGTCCTCCATGGTCCAGCCTTCTTGCTTCGTGCAAATGTTGTCAGATTCTGTTGCTGGGTTCATGCTGTTCACCACGTTGTGATCCACGGCCAGGCGCCGCCGGCCGTCAAAGGTCGAAGCCCGTCTTCGTCACGCGTCCACGTGTCTTCAGAACCGATGCACCCCTCTGGATGCACCACCTTGGGTTCGATGGCCATGGTGCCGCCAATCGGCATCGGGCGATCGAAGCCTTTGGCCACGACTGGAGCCTCGTCGAGTTGCAGGCCGACCGAATGGCCGAGGAACCGAGACTGGTCGGGAGCCATGCCCATCAGATGGTTGGCATGGCCGAGTTCGGTGGCCAGGGCGAGGCCTTCTTCCCATGCGAGGTTGCAGGTCTCACCGCGATCGAGCACGTCGACAACGGTGTCCTTGACGGCGATCATGTCTTCCAGACGCTGTTCCCAAACCTCGGGCATGCGACCCGCCACGAACATCCGTGTCATGTCAACCACATACCCTCGATGCAAGTGAACCAAATCCACCAACACGGGTTCATTGGGCTTGACTTTGGAAAAACCCGCGCCCATGCCAGAAAGCGGATGAGGGCCGACGCCTCCAACGGCGGAATCGAAGAACGAAGACACGCCTCCAGAACGCCCTGCCACCACCACGGCACGATCGCACTGAAGCGGGTAGCGCCGCATCTCGACCTGCCCGGCGAAGCCCTCTGAGCGGCTCACGGCCTCGGCTGCAGCCACAAGGTCGAGTTCTGAAACGCCTTCTCCACCGACGGCTTGGACCGCTTCGAACATGCGGACTTGCACGCCTGCAGCCTCGTCCATGCAGGCCAATTCCCATGCGGATTTCGATTCACGCTGCGCATGAACTACCCCTGTGCCGTCGCCAGGCGTTCCAAGACCTGACAGGGCCGCAGTAAAACGGGTGGCGAAGGAAGAAGGGATTTCTCCGAGTTGGAGGGAAGGGGCTTCGGTGACTCCGCGCGCTTGGAGCGTTTCGCTCAGGGCGCGTAGGCTGGGGAAGGCAGTGATCTCGTGCGGAGCATCGTCGCCTCCAGCCTCATGCACCGCACGGCGCAGGCTTCGACGGACGTAGCCAACTGGGCCGTCCCCGCCGGCGTCCTTGGAGCCCCCAGCGCCTTCAGCAGGCACAAACAGGGCCCCGTTTTGACGGCCGCCTGCGTAGTAGTACAGGTCGATGGGGTGCTGAATCAGGATCCCGGGAAGGCCTGCTTCACGCAGACGACGGGCCAATTCTCCCTGCCGAGCTTCCAGTTCGGACACCGGCACTCGCCAGTCCTCACCGTCAGGGCCGAGGAGGTCTGCTGGGTCCAATGCAGGGCCCTCCATAGACCCGAACCGCCGGCATCAGGACTTGAACACTGTCCACCACGTTCGCCGATAGCGTCTTGATGGGGCCGTCGAATGCAATCCCATGCACGGTGGAGCGAAGTGGACGTTGATTTCCGGAGGCGCCCTCATGGCACTGGGCATCCTGTTGATGGCCATCGGTGGGGCTTCAGCCCCAGACGAGATGAACATCGACCCCACGGAAGACGTCGTCTACAGCGGCACAGACGGAAGTATCTCAGTGACGCCTTGGAACTACCTGAGCGTCTTTGCGCAAGTGGACTCATGCGACGAGATCACCATGTCGGTCGACGTCAACGGTGAGCCCTACCCCTACTTCTACGATTTCTGTGACTCCTCTGGATACGACTACGGCGGAGCATACTACCGCGCAGACGGTTGGCTCCACGTTGCGGACATCGCGCCCCTGGACGACGACACCTTCCAGGATGGGACGATGGCCTTGGACATCACCTCCAACGTCGAAGTGTCCGTCATCAAAGACCCCACCGGGACAAGCATTGCAGCCGCGGGCTTCGGGTTCTTCGGCTGCTGCCTCGGCATCCTCGTGTTGATCGTTGGCCTCGTCTTGTGGGCCGTGCTGGACGACCCAGCCCCCACCATGACTTACGCGCCTCAAGGATACGTCCAACCGGGCATGCAAACGGTCGGAGCGGTCCCGGGCACCTACGGCGCACCTGGGATGGTGCAAGCACCCGTTCAGGCCATGCCCGATGCTGCAGGCATCCTTCCCGCTCAAGCCGTTCATCCGGGGATGGGAGCCGTCGTTCCCGGCGCCGTGGTTGGCGCGTACGCTGTGCCTGTGGTGCCACAAGGCACCACGGTGGTGCAAGCGCCCGTCCAACAGCCGCAGCCACAACCTATGGCGATGAACATGTCCGCTCAGGCCGCCCCCGCTCCAGTCCAACCCACGCCTCAACCCATGGCCAGCCCGGCGCCTGCCGATCCCGTCCCCGTGGCACCGCCCGCAACGGAGAGTCAACCCGCGCCGCAAGCGCTCGAAGGAGAAGGGACGTTCTGGAACAAAAACGACAGCGAAGAGGCCACTGGGAACGTGGGCGACGAATTCATGTCGTGACCGCCACATCCGAGATGCTCAAACGTCGACGGCTCTTGGCCTGTCCATGGGGCGCGTCCTCACGCTCGACGACGTCGAGATCACCGGACGCACCGTGCTTCTTCGGGTCGACCTGAACAGCCCACTTGACCCCACGACGAAGGCCTTTCTTGACGACACGCGCATCCGTGCTGTCCTCCCGACCCTGAACCGACTGAGCCAAGCCAAGGTCGTCCTCTTGGCGCACCAATCTCGACCGGGCAAGGCCGACTTCACCAGCACCCTCGGACATGCTCGTGAACTTGGGCGCTTGCTTGGGCGACGTGTCGATTGGGTGGACGACGTGTGTGGCGAACAAGCCATGGCTGCCATCGAAGCGCTTGAACCTGGGCAGGTGTTGATGCTCAACAACGTCCGTGGCCACGAAGAAGAGACCGCGGTGAAAGGCAACCACGCCATCACCGGGCAAACACAATTGGTGGAACGCCTTTCCAGCGTGGTTGATCTCTACGTCAACGACGCCTTTGCCTGTGCACATCGCGCAAGCCCCAGCATGACCGGTTTCGCGCACCACTTGCCGTGCCTGACCGGCGTCCTGATGCAAGAAGAAATCGAGGCGCTGAACAAGGCCCTGCACGAGCCAGCCCGACCCTGTTTGGCCGTGCTTGGTGGCATCAAAGTCGACGATTCCGTCCAAGTCGCTGACAACATGCTCCGTGCAGGCACCGCCGATGAGGTGTGGTTTACCGGTGGCGTGGCCAACCTCATGATTGAACTCGCAGGCACGGACATCGGGGCGCAAAACCACGACTTCCTCGTTCGAGAACTCGGACCGGCTTGGCACCCAACCATCGAGATGGCCAAGGCGCTCCTGCTTGACTTCCACGACCGCATCCATCTGCCGGTGGACCTGGCCGCCAACGTCGAAGGCAACCGGGTGGCCCTGCCACTCGAGAGCCTCCCTGTGGCGGCGCCCCTGTTCGACATGGGGTTGACGTCCATCCGCCGGCTTTCCGCGGCCATCAAATCCGCTGGAACGGTGATCCTCAACGGGCCTGCTGGTGTGTTTGAGATGGCGGATTTCGCCCTCGGCACCGTCGAGATGCTCAACGCCTGTGCGGAAAGCGAGGCCTTCACCGTCATGGGCGGTGGACATACCGCCACCTTGGTCGTCAAGCGCGGCTTGGCCGGTCGAATGGGCCACGTGTCCACGGGAGGAGGGGCCTGCCTCGATTTCATGGCCGGCCGACCCTTGCCGGCCATCGTGTCCCTCGAAGCCAGTGCGGCGCATTTCCAAACGCCGAGCCTCGGTACGCCAGACCAACGGTGAAACGCGCACCGCTCGCCTTATGACCGAGAGGTGCACCCCTCGGCTCGCGCCAACGTAGCTTAGCTGGTAGAGCACCTGATTCGTAATCAGGAGGTCGGGGGTTCGAGTCCCCCCGTTGGCTCCTCGCACGCCTGACCGAAGGCGACGCTTCATGTGGACGCGCGGGCTCGGAAGTCCATGGCGGTGCCCGACGACCCGGTCCGATACACGGACACGGTGCTGGTCGACGACGAGCAACGCTTCCACCGTGGCGACGTGCTGTTGCACCCGGACGGACGGTGGACCACGTCGCGTGGCGATGAGGACGTGGTCGAGACCATCGACGGTCGTGACCGCCTCATCACCCGGAGTTTGCAAAACTGGCACACGCACCTCGCCATGCAACTCAACGCTCGGGATTTCTCAGACGGGTACCCGTTGCACCGATGGCTCGAAGAAGCCATCTTTCCCACCGAAGCCCGTCTCAACCCGATGTACGTCGAAACAGGAGCTCGCGCGGCTGCAGCAGAATTGTTGCGCACCGGATGCACCTTTGCTGCGGACATGTATTTCCATCCTGAAGTCACAGGGAGCGTGCTGAACGACGCCGGTATGCGCGGTCTGGTCGGCGGTCCGATCTCCGACCGCGCCTTGCCCTCGCACGACAGCGCAGAAGCGGCCTTGCGCGACCTGGAGCGCTTGCTGGCCACCAATGACGCCGATGACCGCGTGCAGTATGCCATCGCTGCCCATTCCGTCTACTTGTGTTCAGACGAGACCCTGCTCAAAGCAGGGGAAGTGGCTGAACGCCATGATGCTCGGATTCACATCCACGTCAGTGAGACCAGAAAAGAGGTTGCAGACTGCCATGCTCGAACCGGGCATTACCCCGTTGAACACCTCCATCATCTTGGTGTGCTCAACGAAGGGACCGTTCTCGCACACGCCTCATGGGTGAAGAAAAGGGAAATTCGAATGATGGCCGAAGCCGGATCCACCGCCGTGCACTGCCCATCATCGAACATGAAACTCGCGTGCGGTGGCACACTTTCTTTGCCGCCATATCTCGAAGCAGGTGTGAACGTGCGCCTTGGAACCGACGGCGCAGCCTCCTCAGGTTCTGGGCTCAACCTGTTGGCGGAAGCCCGCTTGGCCAGTCTCGTGCAACGCCATGACCACTGGGATGCAACGATGATGACCGCACAACAGGCCTTCGCCATGGCCACCCAGGAAAGCCAGGATTGGGTGACATGGAACCTCGACGACATTCGAATGCATCCACGTGGCCGTTCCGACAACCGCCATCTGGCGAACTTGGTCTTCAACGGGGCGGATTGCCTCGACGTCTGGGTGGAAGGGCGTGCGCTTCGTCGCGATGGAGCAACGTTGGCCATTGACGAGCGGGCTGCAGCACGTGCGTTGAACGAGGCCGTTCAATCGTATTACGACGGCGTGGAATGAGCACGCCTTGGACGGCCGTACAGGATCAAAGCAACCCCAATGAGCATCAGCAAGGCCGTTGGCGCACCGGCCAACTGCACGTCTGCTTCCCATGCCAAGTCAAGCGTGGCCCCTGAGGGTGTGCCCACACTGCCGTACCCGGCCCAATGCACCCCTTCGGTGACGTTCCACACGAGGCCCTCCTCGCCGGTGCCAGGAGTCCCCAGCACCTCGGCCCTCAGGTCGTTGGAAGTGCAGATGCCGAAGAAGGAGGAGGCGGGAGCGTCCTTGCAGCGTTCCCACTCGGCCTGATCCACGACCGCCACCCACACGTCGTCTCGGTCCCACGTCACGGTGGTCTGGACGCGAAACAGGGCAGGTGCGGGATGTTCAGGAAGTGGATCAGAGGCGAAGACGATGCGGTCGTCCGAGGGTGGAGCGGGAATGTCGTTGAACGTGCCTTCCGTGGAATACCCCACGCGCCCCAAGCCGGCAAGCAGGAGCAGAACAAGACCACAAGCAAGGGCCACGTTGAGCCATCGACGGTCCGTCACCCTTCACCACTCCGCGGAAGATGGAGGAATCAGTCCTCGCTCTTTCGCTTGACGGCGCGACGCTTCGGCGGTGTTCGCCGCTTTGGCGCTCCATCGCCGTCGGAGGACTTCGAGACCGTGCGGCGCTTTCGGGGCGGTGAACGCTTCTTCGGCTTCGCCTCTTCGAGGGCTTCCATGAAGCCGTCCTCTTCGTCATCGTCGTCTTCATCCTCGTCCTCTTCAGGTTCCGAAGACTTGCGGCGACGGCGCTTTTGCGTGGGCTTGTTGACCGCGAACGGATCGTCTTCATCGTCGTCATCGTCCAGGCTCTTGCGCTCTGACTCTGGCTCCTTCTTGGCCTCGGTGCCGGTGATGGCTGCCATGTCGAGGTCCTGTGACGTTCCAATGAACTCGGACATCCAATCATCATCGGCGTCATCGTCCCCGTCGCCCTTCTTCTTGGCCTTGGGGCTCCGCATGCTGGTGATGACCACCATGAAAGCGGCGACCATGGTCAGCAGCAGAAGTCCCGCAAGACCCCAGATGATCACGTATGGAGGGTCGGTGGCGCCCGGGAACACTTCCACCGGGTCAGGTATGCCTGCCACCTCGTTTTCATAGACGCACTGCGTGGTTCCGTCCGCCTTGTGGTTGCAGTAATCGATGGTGAACACCACGGTCTTCGAGCGAACGTTGCCTGCAGCATCGACCGCTTGAACACCGACCTGATGCCTGCCAATGGCGAAGTTCCCTGAGGGAATCGACATCGACATCACCGCAGTTTTGTTGTCGTCCATCCAAGTGATGTCCTCGGTGTCGGTCCAAGGCAGCGACAGGGTCTCTCCGTCGAGGTTGTAGGTGATCTTGTATTGCATCCGGTCGATTCGAACGTCATCCGTGGCGCTGGCGGTGACGGTGACCTCGTTTCCGTAGAGGTACTTCGAACCGTCCTCGTCCGTCGAAGACGACGGGGAGAAGACCGTCACTTGCGGGGATTGCGCGTCAACGAACCATTGGTCCACGCTCTGCAACTGGTTGGTGTTGGCCGAAGCGTCCTGCACGTCAACAACGATGCCGAGTGCACCGGGTGCGGTCGTTGATTGGATGGCGAAGTCAATGGAAAACACAGGGCCCTTGTCGGGGTTGTTCAAGTTGTCCTGAATCATGCTCATGATGGCGTTTTCAGAGGTGATGGCGGTGCCGTCTGCACTCGAGATGGTGATGGTGGGCACAGGCGCATCGCCGATGTCCTGACTCAGAGACACCAGCATCGAGTAGTCGCCTGAGACGAGGGAGGGGGAATTGTGGGGCGCCCCTGTCGCGTCGATCATGGTGAGTTCGATGTCCGGGGCCAACGTGTCCTCCAAGACACGCTTGGTGTTGTCCCCTTCGAAGATGGTGGGGTTCACGTTGCCGTAGGCGTCTTCGGTGATGACCGCGTAGTAGACCTCCCGGTCCAATCCCGGTTCCACCGCAACGTCACTGACCAAGGTCAGACCGTTGCCTTCCTCGATTGGCCCGAACATGTATTCCCAGCCCTCGTCGGTGAGGTTCGACACCACGCTCTCCGCAAAGGGCTCGCCAAAGTGCCGATAGATGTAGTAACGCTCACCGAATTCGGTGTCCTCGTTGATCCACGTGATGCGGGCCAACAATTCGTCACCGAAGACCTCGACGGTCGTGATGTCGGGGGAACGGGGCGACTTGGTGTCCTCGTAAATCGGGCCAGCGACGTTTTGCACCAACCCAGTGTACATCGCCGGTCCAGTGAGGTGCCCGTACAAGGCCTCGCTCGTGACGTAGTAGAACGAGTCGTCGCGGTCCATACCAGTTGGGACGGTGACGTTGAACACGCCAACGCCCTCGTCAACAGTTCCGAGCCACGTGATCGTCTGGTTCTCAATGAATTCCGCACCATTCAGCCGATCGTTTGCATGCCAAATGTGGTAGCGCTCGCCTGTGATGCCAAGTTGATCGACCCAGGTGACTTGCGTCGTGCTCTGGCCCAAGTAGGCCGCTTCGACCAACGTGGGTTCCTTGATCCAACTGGAGAAGGCGTCCTCGTACACAGCGCCTGTGCAGCTGTTGGACGTTGTGCCAGCGTTGTACACACCGAACGAATCGACCGTCACCACGCAGTAGTGGGCGGAGCCAAACCGTCCGGTTGGAAGGGTGTATGCGAAGGCTTCGACGTCCTCAGTCACCGTACCAACAAGCGTCACGTTTGGATCTTCAATGGTGGAGAAACTGTTTCCAGACATGTAAATCTGGTAGGATTCGCTGACTTCACCGAGCGCGTCTTCCCAGTAGATCCAGGTGACGGCGGTGCCGTTGTTGACGTCGCTTTGGAAGTTCGCGCTGACGCCGACAGGTGAGGCAGGGGGCGTGTTGTCCTCAAGAATGGATTCTGTCATCGCGTTGTTGGACAGGAATCGGAAGTCGACGTAGTCGAACGCTGGGCCGTTCCAGTTTGGCAGGTAGTAGGAAATGGCGTAGTAGGCAGAACGCTGTGTGCCTGCGTTGATGGACACGTCGTAGGTGCTCGTTTCTGCGCTCAGGTTGGCGATGAGTTGGGCTTGGTTCGTGATCAGCATCGTGGTGATGTTCGAACGGGTGATCGGCATGTCTTCCGAGCGGTAGACGAGAATGGTGGCCGCATCTGGCCCCTCGGTGGGGATCACGTCTCCTCCAGGAAGGATGTGGTAGGGAACCCACGTCAGGGTCGTCGTCGAAGTCACGCGGTCAAAGGAACCGGCCAAGTTGTAGGGCGTGCGGATGGCTTGGGTGGACTCTTGCACACCGACGACGGTGACCGAATCACCGGGGAGGAACATCGCGTAGACCGTTCCGTTGCCCATTTGGGTGGTCACGGTGTAGTTCACGAAGGCGTTCTCGCCAGGAGGGACGGGATACTCGATGACGTGACCTGGGTGGATGGAAGACGAACGGCAGTTGAGGTAGTTGGTCCCGCCACCGCCACCGATGGTGTCCGCACATGCTTCGACCGTGGCCACAAGGTCAGCTTCGGCCAGGGTGTTGCTGTTGAGGGGGCCTTCGTGACGGTACACGGAGTACGTGGCATCAAGCAATTCAGCCATCCTGTTGTCGAATTCGTCGATGTTGTCCCACGTGATGGTGGTCACTTCGGTCTGGGGGTCGAACGCAGCACTGAGGCCCTGTGCTTGGTACCAGGACATCTGGTCCACGTTGGGGTCAGCCATCGCCGTTGGCGAGACCACCAACAGCGTGGACATCAAAAACAACAGGACGAGTCCTGAGGCCGTTGCGGAACGGTTTCTCACGTGCATGTCGCCACCCATCGCTGAAACGTGCCACTCGGTGGTTATGAGGGCTTCTCAACACGGCAGGTCATTTGGCCCGACCTGAGACCCGCGTCACTCGTCCGAGGCGTTGGGTTGTGGGAGCGGGTCCTCAGCATCCATTCGACGGACGTCGCCGGCTGCTTGACGGAAACGCGTCAAGAAGGTCCAGACGCCACCAAGCATGGAGATGAGGACCATGATGCTCATCGCGGTGATCGGCACGCCACCAAGGACGTCAACGGTCCCGAAGATGGCTGCATCGAAAGGAATCAGGGCGGCGGTCACCACCAAACTGACGAGCGTCAGCACCATGCGGTCCGCCCTGCTAAAGCCGCGGTAATTCCTCAACCCGGTCACCGCTTGGGCTTGGGTGCCCATGTATGAGCCGAGGAGGGTGAACCATGCCGCTGTCCACCCAAACGAGGGTTGCCCGCAAAACACAGGGTTGAGCGCCAGGGCGAGGACCCATGTCGCATCGAGGAGACGGTCGATGGTGTGGTCGAGCATGTCGCCCCACCGGCTCACTTCCCCCCTGGCGCGGGCGACGGCTCCGTCCAAACCATCGATCAGCATGGCCAGCGCCATCAGGGCCGCTCCACCGATCAACATCAGAGCGCCTTGCTGGTCGTAGGTGGCCGTGGCCATGAGGTAGGCGCCGCCGATTCCTACAGGGAGGGCTGACCAGGTCAGGGCGTCGACGGAAATTCCGTCGAGACGACGAATGAGCGGAGGGAGGGCTCGCTCCCAACGGCTGCGAAGTTGCTCCAAGGCCATGGCACGCCTCCACCACGACGTCACATGAGCGCATCGGTCAAGAAAGGCCTCAGCCCTCAGGATGGGAGGTGGTTAGGATCAGCCAGCCAATCGATGAGCGGTTCGATTTGTCGAGCGTATCCTCCGTCACGCCAAGCCAAGACCTGCGCGGCCAAAGCGTCGGGTCCAACCGAGGTTGCATCAAGTTCCAACATCGGAACATCAGCCCCTGCATCACGAAGTTCGGCATGCACCCCACCAAGCAATTCCCATTCCGTGTTGGCTTGAATTTTGGAAGCACCATAGCCCCGCAAACGAAGGCGTTCGCTGAGGATGGAGGGGGCACAGCGCAAGACGACGACGGCGTCTGGATGGAGATGATGGCTCAGATGACCTTCCACCAACACATCTCCTTCCAATCGCCCAACGTAGGTGGAAAGAAGGGCGAGATCGATTGGATGGGCTCCGTCATCTTCGACCGTTCCAAGAGCCCCACAAGCCTCCGCCAATGCACGGACCGCATGCACGTCGTACGCAGACATCAGCAAGCCGGCCAACGTCGTTTTGCCCGTACCGGGGGCTCCGGTCA
>MDSX01089399.1_pt1 | contig 10961 bp, 8 predicted proteins | sample 811141 | NCBI WGS metagenome assembly MDSX01 (sample SAMN05326642, study PRJNA326480) | marine metagenome | isolation source: seawater | place: Atlantic Ocean: South East | collected 2010
CGTCAATTACTCGCGGGTATCCATAGGTCATCCATTCGGCTACGACTTGAGCCATTCCTGGACCCTCCTTTACCCAGACAGCTGCAGCGGACCAAAGATTTCTTACCTCAGTTGTTTCACCAAGACATGGCATCCCATCAGGAGTAAGGGAAAGAAGTCCATTTATGGCGTATTTAATTTCGGCATCACCGAGCATGTCCATTAGTTCAATTGCTGTTTCCATCTGATCATCAAAATCGTCTGGGGTAAACGGCATCTCTGTAGGGGATAATGCTGCTTCTTCGTTTGATGGGATTGTGTCTGGATGATGAATGATGGCTCGATGTCCATAGGATCCAACTTCCATTGATCCAGATGATTGTCGTTCATAACAAAAAGTATCCATGTCACGAACAATCGGATATCCGATCTCATTATTTGTCTCAGCCAAAATATCCATAGGTCCAACATCAGCCATCTGGTGTACTACGGGAGCCAAAGGAATAGTTGCCCCTGCCATGTTTGCTATACGGTTTGACCATACTCCGCACGCAATAACAACGTATTCTGCTTCAATTCTTCCTTTATCAGTAACTACTGCTTCAATCTGAGTTACCCCGCCAGGTCGTTCAGAGGTCTCAACATCTAAAACTTCGGTGTTCGCAAAAACCTGACATCCTGCTGTCTCTATAGCTTCTTTCCGCATAACAGTTCCTGTTTCTAACGAATCAACTACTGAAACGGTTGGGCAATAGAATCCACCGAGAATGACATCTTCGTTTATGAAAGGAACGTGCTCTTTTACTTCTGCTGGAGAAAGAAGATGAGCCTCAATGCCCCAAGCCTTAGCTGAAGTCATACGACGATTGAGCTCGTCCATGCGCTCTTCTGTACGGGCAACCTCGATTCCTCCAGAATCAACTGAAAGATTTAAATCTCGATACTGGTTAGCACTTTGCTCTCCAAGTAAAGCCATTTCTTTGTTGTGGTCAACAGGAAAAATAAAGTTTGAAGCATGGCCTGTAGAACCACCAGGATTTGGAAGAGGTCCCTTGTCTAAAAGAACAATATCTTTCCAACCTAATCGTGCAAGGTGCCCCACAAGGCAATTACCAACGATGCCTGCTCCAATAACCACAACTTTGGCTTTGGTAGGAAACTCACTCATTTCTTTCTCCTATTCGGGTGGAGTTCATTCTTAAGATCAAACCTTGAATTGTCTTTATAACTGCGGATTTGGATCATACCCACTCCACCAGAAAGTCAACCATAACAGGCCTCCTACAATCACTTTTATTTGGGCGCTGAAGAGAGTTCATCCAGTGACGATAAGAGAAAGAGATGCGGCTGTCCCTGTTAGGCCCACCCATTGCCAAGAGCGTAACTTTTCCTGTCGAAAGAAATAACCACATACAACTGTGACTGCTGCGTATTGAGTGCCGATGGCCGCTACCGGGGCTAAGTCACCGTGTTGAAGCCCATAGAGAAATGCAAGAGCTCCGATACTTGCAAAAAGCGCTCCAAAAAAAGAAATCCCGAAGGCATTTTTTTCTGGGAATACCTTGCGTCCTCTATTCAGGCTGAAACCTGCAAATATTAAAAAGCCTACTAAACGTTGAGAAACTGCAGACCAAAATCCGCTCTCCGAGCTAATTTGATCAAGTGTCACGAATAAAAATCCATAGCTAAGACCAGCTAAAATGCTAAACCCTAGACCACGTCTTAAATTCCCGGTAAATAAAGGATTGAACGAAATAAACAAAACCGAAACGACTCCGATTATGATGCCGACCAAAATTTGATTTGAAGGTACTTGACCAAAAACCAAATCAAATACAACTGGTACCACTACTGCTAAAACTGCCGCTGGGGGACCAACTACTCCAGCACTCGCTGTCTGATAACCAAGGTAGAGCGTGCCGATCGCTGTTACCGCAATCAAACCACTTAAAGCACCAACTATGAGATCTCCTGCACGCCACTCACCTCCAAAACAAAGAACCGCTAATAGTGCAAAAATAAAGTTCCCAAGGAAAAAGGCTCCAAGCGCTTGGGAAATAAAACTTCGATCAGCGGATCCTCGAGTGACATGGTCTCCAACACCTACCCCGAGTGCTGCAATAACTCCATATATAGCTGACATACGAAACCTGACTATTTACTAGTTTGGTTGGGCATGAAACCTAAAGCTTCCGAGATTGAAGAAGCTATCTGCATCACGCGTTGAGCGATTACGTCTTCCATTCCTTCAGAAGGGAAACGATAAGAGGGTCCATGGCTATGTAAAGCTCCTAGAACTGAGCCTGTGTGGTTGAAGACCGGTGCAGCTATTGAATTTATTCCCTCAGAAAACTCTTCAAATAGCCATACATATCCTTTTTCTCTTGCTTCAAGAATACGTTCACGTATAGCGGGAGGTGAAATGACCGTTTGTGCAGTGAATCTGTCTAAGGGATGCTTTAAAAAAGCTTCGACAGCGTCATCTGGCCAATGAGCCAAAAATATGATTCCTGAAGGAACAATGTGCATAGGAAGACTTGTGCCCGTCCAGTCACGAATTTGCACTGGATGTGGAGAGTCGATCTCTCCAATGTAGTGAACGTCATAGCCTGCCGGAATGGCTAGACCTGCTGCTTCGCCAAGCGTTTCTACAAGTCCTCGTAAATGGGGTTGTGCTGCAGTAAGTAACCTTTGAGTTGGATTCACGCTTGATGCCATAGTGACAACTGAAGGTCCTATTCGATAAATAGACTTCCCATCTTCTCTCTCTATAACATCTAATTTTTCCAAAGAGTATAAAAGCCGAGCCACAGTGCTTGTTGGTAATCCAGTGCTACGAGATAACTCACTGATTCCAGCTGGGCTTCTTGATATCTCGTTGAGAATGGCAAAAGCCCTCTCAATACTTTGTACAACTTTCATGCGTGGTCCTGACTTTGAACTGCTTAAATGATACTTGCCACCATACGGGAAGTGCAAAAAGAATGGTGGACGGTTTGATTCGTATTCATTAGAATTTCGAGTATAGACTTTCCCACATTATGGGAGAGTTTGCTTTAAAGACTTTAAAGAGAGTAAAAATTAGAAATCTAGTTCACCTAAATGTTCATAAATTTAAATACTCAAATGGAGGGGGATTGAAATAATGACAGAAGAACAGCCAGAAGAAGAAATAATTCTCGCAGATCTTTCTGATGAAGATCTCGTGGTCCAAATGCATGATGATCTCTACGACGGATTGGGAGAAGAAATTGTTGAAGGAACCACTATCTTGCTTGACCGCGGGTGGGGCCCTTCAGATGTGCTCAATGACGCTTTAGTTGAGGGCATGCGAATTGTTGGTATTGACTTTCGCGACGGTATTTTATTTGTTCCCGAGGTTCTTCTCTCCGCCAATGCCATGAAAGCCGGAATGGCGATTTTACGTCCGCTACTAGCTGAGACTGGTGCAGAACCGGTTGGTAAAATTGTTATCGGAACAGTTAAAGGCGATATTCATGACATCGGAAAGAATTTAGTCGGAATGATGCTTGAGGGAGCCGGGTTTGAAGTCATTGATTTAGGAATCAACACTGACGTTGAAGAATTCTTAGGAGCGCTCGACGAACATAAACCTGACCTTCTTGGAATGTCTGCCTTATTAACCACCACAATGCCATACATGAAAGTTGTCATTGACACTCTTATTGAGAAAAGCCTCCGAGAAGAATATATGGTCATCGTCGGAGGCGCTCCCCTTAATGAAGAATTCGGGGAGGCCATCGGCGCAGATGCGTACTGCCGTGATGCTGCTGTAGCTGCTGAAACAGCGCAGCGTCTGGTAGCAGAACGACGCACCTCTGCCGCCTGACTAAATTCAAATGGGTTCAGAAACTATGCCAGACTCTGATGCCTTACCCCGAACTTTAGTAGTTGCTTGTGGAGCACTAGCAAGAGAACTCATTGAGTTAACAAAAATAAATGGTCTAGAAGCTATTGACATTGAGTACCTCCCCGCTTCTTACCACAACTCACCTGAGTTAATTCCTGAAGCAGTAAGACAACGTGTCGTACAATCCAAAAGCAAATACGAAAACATATATGTTGGCTACGCCGACTGTGGGACTGGCGGCCTTCTAGATAAAGTTTGCGAAGAACTCCAAGTTGAACGTCTTCCAGGAGCTCATTGCTATGAATTCTTCGCTGGAAGTGAGCGTTTTGCTGAAATACAAGATGCAGAAATTGGAACCTTTTACCTCACGGACTATCTAACACGACATTTTGACCGCCTCGTGATTCAGGCGCTTTGGCTTGACCGTCACCCCGAACTACTTAAAGACTATTTTGGGGCCTACACGCGTCTCGTTTACTTAGCTCAAACTAACGATCCAGAAATTGAACAGAAAGCACGTGATGCTGCAAAGCGTCTTGAGCTCAAATTTGAAGTCTTTCATACCGGCTATGGAGATCTGGGATCAAACATCATCAATCTTGGGCTTTCTCCTAAACAGCAACTAACTGAAATTTCTTAATATGGCTTCTTCACTAATCACGATCTATTGGCGTGACATTCCTGCCCAAATAACAGCCCAAAGTGGAAGAGTTAGGGAGAAGGCATTACTGGACCCACGCTTCCAACTAGCGATTGATCAAGCTGCTATGGTCGCTGGATTGTCTTCAACAGATGATTACGTAAAACAGTGGCGAAGGGAAACACAAGACTGTGGAGCTGATCTAGCTGCAGTAGTGGCAGAGGAACTTAAAAAAATTGAAGCGTCTTATCCGCCTGAACGCGTGAAAAATCTCGTACGCTCCGGAGGCGTCGAATCATCAGACGACGAATAGTCATTAGGAGAAAGCAATGACCGACACCCTTTTAAGCTCCGCAACTAAAGAATTAACGATTGGATTTGGCCGCCCATTTGTCATGATTGGTGAACGTATAAATCCCACTGGGCGGAAGTTGCTCGCTGAAGAAATGAAAGCTGGTGATTTTAGCCGTGTTGAAGCTGATGCAATTGCTCAAGTGGAAGCAGGAGCACAAATGTTAGATGTAAATGCTGGAATCCCTTTAGCAGACGAGCCAGCCTTACTATCCAAATCAATTGAACTAGTCCAATCAGTTACAGACGTTCCATTATCTATTGATTCTTCAATTATTGAAGCTTTAGAAGCCGGGTTATCTGTCTACAAAGGCAAGGCTTTAGTTAATTCAGTTACCGGAGAGGAAGCAGTAATGGAGAGGGTTCTCCCACTTGTCGCTAAGCATGGTGCTGCAGTAGTCGCTATATCGAATGATGACACCGGTATTTCTGAAGATCCAAATGTTCGATTTGAAGTTGCCCAACGTATTGTCCAACGAGCCTCTGATCATGGAATTCCCGTTGAAGACGTAGTAGTGGATCCACTAGTAATGCCGATCGGAGCGATGGGTACCGCGGGCCAACAGGTATTTGCTTTGGTTCGTCGCTTGCGCGATGAGTTAAAAGTAAACACCACATGTGGAGCATCAAATATAAGTTTTGGTTTACCAAATCGTCATTCAGTAACTGGCACTTTCATCGCCATGGCAATAAGTCATGGCATGACTTCCGCAATCATGAATCCTCTTCATGAAGAAGTTAAGACTGCGATTCAAGGCGCAGACGTTCTTATTGGAGCTGATACCGATTGCGCACAGTGGATTAAAGACAACAGAGACCCTTCTTCTCCCATACGCGAGCGACGCGGCGGGCGTCGTCGTCCAAGCAACTAGTCCATGACGCTATCATGAACCATCCATCCGATGAGTGAAAAGAATCTTGTCGTTTTTACACCCTCTGGGTTAAGGGGTGAATTCGCAGATGGCATGACTGTTCTTGATGCAGCAAGACAACTCGGTGTTGACCTTGATTCTGTCTGTGGCGGACGAGGAATTTGTGGCCGATGCCAGGTTCAACCGATGTTTGGGGAATTTGCCAAACATGCCATCTCTTCTGAACAGAGCGCATTATCTCCATCGGGAGGCAAAGAGTCCTCTTATAAAGGGAGACGCCCACTCGGAGAAACCAATCGATTAGGCTGTTCCGCTATTATTTATGGCGATGTAGTCATTGATGTGCCAGAAGAAAGCCAGGTACACCGGCAGGTAATCCGTAAAGACATTGATTTAGGAGAAATCACTCTTGACCCTGTTTTTAAGTTATGCCTCGTTGAATTAGAAGCAGTTGAAACCTCTAATTTGGAAGAAAAAATTCTTGAGGCTTTGGCCAACCAGTGGGGATTAGAGAATTTAACCCTAGATGTAGAGACAGCGCTAATTAGTCATGACCACTTGGATGACTTAAAAACCTTGACTGTAGGCATTCGTGATATGGAAAAAGTTGTCTCTATCTGGCCTGGATTACAAGAACGTGTCTTAGGAGTAGGTGTTGATGTGGGGTCAACGACTATTGCTGGACATCTTTGTGACTTAACCTCCGGAGCTGTTCTAGCCACAGCAGGAGTGATGAACCCGCAAATACGTTTTGGCGAAGATTTAATGAGTCGAGTTTCCTACGCAATGATGAATCCGGGTGGAGAAGTTGAAATGACTGAGGCTGTTCGCGAAGCTTTAGATTCTCTAATCCAAGAACTGTGCGAAGAATCCGAAGCGAAAAAAGAAGAAGTTCTGGAAATCACTATTGTGGGCAATCCAGTAATGCACCATCTTTTCCTCGGTCTTGACCCGATACCACTTGGACAGGCTCCATTTGTTCTTGGGCTTAAAGATGCCGCAGACTTCTCAGCAAGTGAGCTAGATCTTTCTTGCCATCCCGCATCTCGCGTTCATGTTCTTCCGTGTATTGCTGGACATGTTGGAGCCGATACAGCGGCAGTAGTGCTAGCAACCCACTTACAAGACTACGAACAAGATGAAGTAATTGCCGTCGTTGACGTGGGGACAAACGCTGAAATTGTGCTTTCAGGGAAAAACCGTATTCTGGCTGCTTCTAGTCCAACAGGGCCTGCATTTGAAGGCGCTCAAATCAGTGCTGGGCAAAGAGCAACTCCAGGCGCAATTGAAAGAGTCCGAATACATCCAGAAACTGGGGAACCTCACATCAAAGTATTAGGAATTGACAAGTGGTCAAACGAAGAAGGATTCGCTGCAGATGTCTCGGCTACAGGAGTAACTGGAATTTGCGGGTCAGGAATTATTGAAGTTGTCGCAGAAATGTACCTTGCCGGGCTGATAAGCCAGGATGGAATTATAGGAGGGCCAGGATCTTTATCTTCGCCTCGGTTGCAACCCAATGAAAGAACTGTCCAATATCTCCTCTACGAGTCAGATGAGAATGACTCTTCTATTTTTATTACCCAAAATGACATTCGCGCTATTCAACTCGCTAAGGCTGCTCTTTACGCTGGCATTCGCTTGCTCATGGACCATCTTGAAATTAAAAAAGTTGACCATATACATCTTGCTGGAGCATTTGGTAGTCATATAGACACGGTTCATGCAACTGTTTTAGGTTTGATTCCTGACTGTAACCAAGATCAGGTTAAAGCTGTTGGTAATGCCGCGGGAACCGGCGCCGTTATTGCCCTTCTCTCAGGCCAAGCTCGAAAAGAGATTCAAGTCATTGTTGATGAGATCGAAAAAGTTGAAACCGCTATTGAACCCGACTTTCAAAAACATTTTGTTGAAGCTATGGCAATACCTCATCTATCCGCCGAGTATCCAGAACTGTCAAAAGTGGTTACATTGCCAGAGAGAGAAATGAAATCTTCAGAGAGCCAAAGCCCGAGACGGCGGCGTAACCGCAGTACTCGTGAAAGGAACTAAACAATGAGTGATACTCCTAGGCGCAGATCAGGAGGTCGTTCTGCCCGACAGTCAATTCGAAAGAACGCCGCTGAGGAAACTAGTCCTTACCTAACGCGATCTATAAACCCGATGGAAGTTGTTTCTGAAGAAGGCTTGTCCGCCATTGAGTACAATGCTGACACGATTTTGGAAGAAATCGGGATGAATTTCAGCGACTACCCATCAGCTTTAGACCTATTAAAAAATGCTGGAGCTGAAATTGACGGGGAACGAGTCCGTTTCCCACGCGGTATGTGTCGTGAAATTGTCACTAGTTCTGCTCCTGCCACATACACCCACCATGCTAGAAACCCAAGTAGATCTGTGGAAATAGGTGGGAGTTCGATGGTGTTCGTCCCTGCTTATGGGCCTCCTTTTGTTCGAGATCTTGACAATGGTCGAAGATATGCAACGATTGAAGACTTCAATAACTTTGTCAAATTGGCCTATATGAATCCTCATATGCATTTGTCAGGCGGCACTGTTTGTGAGCCAGTTGATGTGCCGGTATCTCATCGTCATCTTGACATGATTTATGCTCACCTCCGGTATAGCGATAAACCTTTTATGGGTTCTGTTACCGCAGCAGAACGATCACAAGACTCTATAGATATGGCCAAAATAGTTTTTGGTGATCAATTTGTCGAAGAGAACACTGTGATGACAAGCCTAATAAATGCTAATTCTCCTATGGCTTGGGACGCCACAATGCTTGGTGCAGCTGAAACCTATGCCAAGAGTATGCAAGCAACCATGATTAGTCCATTTATTCTCGCTGGAGCCATGGCTCCCGTAACCGTTGCTGGAGTAGCCGCACAAACCTTAGCGGAGGCTCTTGCCGGCATGACTTTCGTTCAGCTCGTCAGACCAGGCGCTCCAGTAATTTTTGGGTCTTTTGCATCTTCTATGTCAATGCAAACTGGGGCTCCTACTTTTGGAACTCCGGAACCTGCTCTAGTGCTGTACACGGTGGCCGCATTAGCAAGACGCTTGGGAGTCCCCTTTAGGTCAGGAGGAAATCTGTGCGCTTCAAAAATTCCTGATGCGCAGGCTGCTGCTGAAAGTATGTCAACCATGCTTCCAGCAGTGAACGCTGGAGCTAACTTCATACTGCACTCCGCAGGATGGCTTGAAGGCGGACTAACAATGGGATATGAAAAATTTATTATTGATGCCGATCAGTGCGGGCTCTTAGCAAAATTTGTTGCTGGGGTTGACCTTTCTGAAAATGGGCAAGCTATGGATGCCATACGTGAAACTGGGCCTGGGCAACATTTCTTGGGAGCAGCGCACACCTACAGTAATTTTGAGACTGCCTTCGCTCGGTCAGAACTTGCAAACAACGATAGTTTTGAGCAGTGGGAAGAAGACGGCAGTCTTGACATCGTGCAACGCGCCAACAAAGTTTGGAAAGAAACACTGGCGGCTTACCAAGCTCCCGAGATGGATCCAGAAATCGACCAACAACTTCTTGATTTCATGGCTACTCGTAAGAAAGAAATCCCTGATGCCTTTGAATAAAGAGTTTCCCACTATGTGGAAAGCCTATCCCACATGGTAGGAAACTCTTAGTAGTTTGAAATAAACTAAATACGTCTTACAAATAAAATGCCACCTAACACCACCTCGGAGAATGAACTGTGTCGTTCCCTTCTGATTTAGAAATAGCCCGATCTGCAAACTTACGACCGTTAAATGAAGTCGCTACCGATGCAGGAATTCCTTCTGAGTATCTTGAACTTTATGGTGAAGGTGCCGCCAAGATAAAACTCGAAGCAATAGATGCAATGCGTAACCGTGATAAAGCGCGATATGTCGTAGTTTCAGCTATTACTCCAACCCCGCTAGGTGAAGGAAAGACAACGACTGTTGTCGGCTTAGGTCAAGGGTTCAGCCATATTGGGAAAAAAGCAACGATAGCCATACGCCAACCATCAATGGGTCCGACTTTCGGCATTAAGGGAGGTGCCGCTGGGGGTGGCTACAGCCAAGTTGTACCAATGGACTTGCTTAATCTGCATTTAACTGGAGATATGCATGCTGTTACTGCAGCACACAATATGTGTTCAGCGATGCTTGATGCACATTTATTTCATGGAAACGAACGCAACTTAGACCTCAATAATATTACTTGGCGAAGAGTGCTTGATATCAACGAGCGCGCTCTTCGAAATGTCATCGTTGGCTTAGGCGGTCGGCTTGACGGAGTACCTAGAGAAACTGGTTTTGATATCACCGCTGCTTCCGAGGTTATGGCCGCCCTCGCTCTTTGCACATCCCTCCAAGACTTAAGAGCCCGAATGGGGAAAATTGTTGTGGGTTACGATAAGTCAGGCAGTCCAGTAACCGCCGAAGATCTTGGGGTCGCTGGCGCCATGACAGTTCTGTTACGTGAAGCAATAAAACCTAACCTGATGCAGACCCTTGAGGGAACCCCAGCTTTAGTTCATTGTGGCCCTTTTGGCAACATAGCAACTGGAAATTCTTCAATTGTGGCTGACCAGATCGGCATCCATACCGGAGACTTTCTCCTAACCGAAGCAGGCTTCGGAGCAGACATGGGGGCCGAACGGTTCTTCAATATCAAGTGCCGATACTCTGGCATAAGCCCAGATGCTGCAGTTCTTGTAGCGACCGTACGTGGCCTTAAAGCCCATTCTGGTAACCATAAAATCATTGCCGGTAAGCCTTTGCCGGATGCAATCCTTAAAGAAAACCCAGATGAGGTACACGAAGGTGGAGCAAACCTCCGCAAGCAATTGGAAAACATGCAAATCCACGGTGTCTCTCCAGTCGTTGCCATCAACGTATTTCCAGGCGACCATGACGGAGACATCAAAGCGATTGAAGAAATCGCTGAGGAATACGGTGCTCGAGTGGCCACTACCACTCATTTTTCAGAAGGCGGAAAAGGAGCAGCGCCACTCGCAGAAGCAATCACTGAGGCTGCAGAAGAACCTTCTGAATTTAAAGTTCTCTACCCAGACGAGATGCCACTAAGAGAAAAAGTCCAAACGATTGCGCAAAAAATATATGGCGCGGACGGAGTCGAGTTTTCAACTCAGGCAAATAAACAGATTGACACCTATGAGGCAAACGGATTTGGAAACCTTCCGATTTGTATAGCTAAAACTCATCTCTCAATAAGTTCGAATGCCTCGCTGAAAGGTGCCCC
>MDSX01051628.1_pt1 | contig 10958 bp, 8 predicted proteins | sample 811141 | NCBI WGS metagenome assembly MDSX01 (sample SAMN05326642, study PRJNA326480) | marine metagenome | isolation source: seawater | place: Atlantic Ocean: South East | collected 2010
ATTTCCTTGGTATCTATAATTTCTAATTTATGTTTTTTGAAAAGATAATTTAAGCTTTCTAAAGAATAATATCTTAAATGTTCATGATAAATAGTATCATATTGGACAGTTTGAATTAAAGGCAGCAAATAATGAGACTCTGAAACAAAAACACCGTCAGGTTTTAAAGTTTTTAATATAGATTTTACAATACCGTTTATATTATCAATGTGTGCAAAAACATTTGTAGCTGTAATTACTTTTGCTTTACCATTTTTTTTTATAATTTTAGATGAAATTTTTTCATTAAAGTAATCTATTATTGTAGGAATCCCTTTTTTTATTGCAATCTTACCAATTTTTTCAGGAGTGACACCTAGAACTTTATGATTAGTTTTAAAATTACTTAAGAGATTCCCGTCATTAGATCCTATATCTATAACTAAATCATTTTTATTAAGATCAACTATTTTTTTTGTATCTTTATAAAGATCAACAAAATTTTCTCTTAATATTTTTGTTGTACTACTTGTATATGGATAGGTATACGGAAATAATATTTCTTTATCAACAACACAACCTAGCTGGGCTAACTTTGATTTATTACAATATAACAACTCAGCGGGAAACGATATTTCTTCCTCAGGCGTAGAACCAATTTTTTTTAGAGTATTTACTGGTGGCAAATAACCTAAAAAAATTAAAGAGCTTAATTTTTTTGAATTGGATATTTGACATTTGGTAACAGGTCTTGAGAAATTTTTTTTCATAAAACTAATTTAATATTTTTTTTATGCCGTCTTTTAAACGAATTTTTTGTCTAAAACCAAGTTTTTTTATTTTTTTTATATTTGGGCATCTTACGCTTGGACTTCCCTTTAAAACTTTAGTTTTTTTAAATTTTATATTTTTTCCAATTATTTTTGATATCATTTTAGCCAATTTGGATATTTTAATTTTTTCACTTGTTCCAATATTATATATCTCTTGGTTTCTACCTTTTTTAAATACTTTATCAAAACCAGAAATAAAATCATCAATATGAATAAATGATCTTACTTCTTGTCCAGATCCATAAATAAGAAAATTTTTTTTATTTCCTAATTTTTTAAATCTATTTATAAACTCGGGTATAACGTGATCATTACCCATATCTTTTCCATAGACATTATGAGGTCTAAAAATAATAAATTTTTTTAAAAATTTTTTTGCAAAATGTATTCCATAAAGTTCTGAAATAATTTTCCCTCCTCCATAAGAGTATCGTGGATTGTGAATATTAGGTATCTTAAGCATTTCTTCTTCGTCAGTAGGAATTTTCAGGGGGTTTTGGTAGACTTCTGAACTTGAAGCTAAATAAAAGTTTTTGACATTTTTTCTCTTACATAAATCTAAAACGTTTAATAATCCATTTACTGCAATATCTAAAATTTCATAAGGTTTTTTATAGAAAAACTTTGTTCCATTTACATAAGCCAAGTGAATTACAGTATCAACCTTACCTTTTATAGATAATAATTGTTTTTTACTTCTTATATCACCTTTAATAAATTTAATTTTATTTTTTATTTTTTTTAATCTTCTTGATCTACCTCTCGAATTATTATCAAAAACAATAATTTTATTTTTTTCTTTAACTAAGTATTTGGTAATTGCCGAACCTATAAAACCACTTCCACCAGTTATTAATATATTTTTTTTCAAAGTTTTTTTCTTTTTAGCCATAATAACAAAGTACTGTTATGTAAAATTTCTCCAGGTTATTTATTCTTTTTTTTAATAATATTTGTTTTTTTTATTCCCCAAATAAATAATTTTAAATATTCTTTTATCCAAGCATTTAATTTAAATGTAGAATAACCTCCAAACAATCTATCTACTGATTTAATTGGAAATTCAGATATTTTATAATCTTGAATATATGCTTTAATGGATAATTCAAATGCAAATGCCCAACCAATTGGGTTTGATTGTAGTTTTATATTGTTCCAAACCTCTTTTTTCATCATTTTAATACCTGTTGTACAGTCTGATAATGGAATTCTAGATAAAAAAGTAAACATTTTGTTTGCTGTTTTTGATAATATAGAGCCTATTAATGAACCTCCTAGCCTCGCTCCCCCTTTTGAATATCTGGTTCCACTTACAAAATCTTTATTATTACTAACTATTTCATCTAACATTTTTTCAATTGATATAATTGGAAAGACTTCATCTACAGCTGTAATTAATATCACATTGTAGATCGAGGTATCAACTCCAGCCTGAACAGCGTTTTTTACACCAGGCCCTATTTTATTATGAACAACTTTAATATTATCATATTCATTTTTTAAATTATTTGCAGCTTCAATAGAATTATCTTCCAAGCTATCATGAACAATTATTAATTCAGTTTTAAATTTTAATGTAGAATTTAATAATCTAACCATAATATTTAAACTTTCTTTTTCATTGAAGACCGGCAGTATTATTGAAAGTTCTTTATCCATTAAATCTATTATTAAATTGGTTTATTAAATTGCAAATTCTAAAAAGCTCAGTTTTTTTTATATTTAAAGACGATGGTAACCACATTAGTTTTCCATGTATCATTTTTGAATTATCTAAGTTTTTAAAAGATTGCTTGTATGGTTTGCAATAATTGATTGGATGCCAGAAATATCTACACTCAATTCCTCTTTTTAGAAGAAAATTATGTAATTTATTTCTTTTTTTACAATAAATATCTGTCCAAAGGGGCAATTCTCCCTTTTTTAAGTCAAATTTAAATATTTTGAAATTTAAGTTTTCTTTTAAATTTTTTTTATAAAATTTATAATTTTCTATTAATTTATTTTTTCTCCATTTTATATTATTAAGTTGCGACAACCCCAGGGCACTTTGTAAATTAGTAAATTTAAAATTATATCCTATTGAAGCATAAGTATCTTCACCTCCATCTGTTTTTCCTACTCTTCCTTGATTTTTAAGTTGTAAAATTTTTTTATATAATTTTAAACTATTTGTGACTACTACTCCACCCTGGCCAGTTGTAAATATTTTTGGAGGCGAAAATGAAAAACAGCCTATGTCTCCAAAAGTTCCAAGAGATTTATTGTTAATTTTTGACATGAATGCTTCAGCTGCATCTTCAATCAATTTTAATTTATTTTTTTTTGCAATTTTTTTTAGTTCGATAATATTTGAACCTCTTCCAGAAATATGCACTGTTAAAATTGCCTTAGTTCTTTTGTTAATTTTTTTTCTTAATTTTTTTAAATCAAATAGTAATGTTTCTTTATTAATATCTACAAGAATAGGTTTTGCACCAGCTAGATTTACTGCATTAATTGTTGCCGGAAAAGTTAAGTTTGGAACTAAAACTTCGTCTCCTCTACCAATTTTTAATGCTTTTAAAGCTAAAAACATCGCAATTGTTCCACTTGTTGTAGCCACAACATATTTTGTATTTAATAATTTAGAAATTTTTCTTTCAAAAATTCTTGTTAAGTTGCCTTCATTAGGGGCATTTACAGCTAATGTTTTTTTCATTAATCTTAAAGTTTGACTTGTATCTATTAATGGTAAAATAAAATTAGTTTTATTTTTGCCTGTTTTCATAATGAATATTTGTTTATAAATATTATTAGTATATTATTTTTAAATGATAAAAAATAAGTTTTGTTTAGTAGGTGTTGACAGAGATTTAGATAGCTTAATTAATAAACATAGAAGCAAGTTTGTTGGCTATTTTTCTAATTTTAATTCAAAAAAATACTTTAATAGTGGAAAAAGTGTAGGTAAAGAAAATTTAAAAGATTGGCTTAAAATAAAAAAAAAATTTAATCCAGATGTTTATATTGCTATCGATAATGGTGAGGAAAGAGAAAAATTAGTAAAAAAGATTTTTAAAAATAACGTTAAAAACTTAATTCTTGATAACTCTAAAATCGATGAAATAAGCCTAAGAAATTTGAAGAAAAAAAAAGGCATAGTAATTCAAAAATATACTATGATTTCTTGCAATGTAAAAGTTGAAGACGGAGTAAGAATTAATATTGGTTCTCAAATTCATCATGATGTAAGTTTGGGAAAATACTCTACAATTGCACCTTCAAGTGTAATATTGGGCTCAGTTAAAATTGGGAGTTATTCCTACATTGGTGCAAATTGCACAATAATGCAAAATATAAAAATAGGAAAAAAATCTATTATTGGAGCAGGCTCGGTTGTAATTAGGGATGTCAAAGATAATGAAGTTGTAGCAGGCAATCCTGCAAGAAAAATAAAATAATTTTATTTTATTCCCCAAATATCAATTATTTTTTTATTTTTTGAAATTTTTAAATTATTATATGCTTTGTGTGGAGCACCAAAAATTATAATGTTAGATTTTAAAACAAGTTTTTCTTTTGATACATTTTTTTTATTTTTGTAGTATTCATCTGATTGTAATATTTTTAATTTCAATTTTTTTAATTTATTTAAAAGTTTAATTGATAAAGAGTCTCTTGTGTCATCTGTTTCACCTTTAAAGGCTAAACCAAGTAGACCAATAGTTTTTTTTTTATAATTTTTATATTTTTTTAACTTTTCAATTATTAAATCAGGGATTTTCTCATTAATTTTCATTGCAGCTGAACCAAGTTCAAAATTATTATTACAAAATGAGTGAAGTTGCATCGTATCTTTAAGAAGGCAAGGACCAGAAGTAAAGCCGGCTTTAGCCAAATTTAAATTTCTTGCATATCCATCTTGCATTATATCTCTTATTCTATCAAAATTTAAATTATGAATATGGCAAATAGAATAAAGCTGATTTGCAATAGCAAAGTTAATGTATCTATTTGCATTAGAATATAATTTAATTAATTCTGCTTCTAACACGCTAGTCTTAATAATTTTTTCAGTTATTTTTTTAAACAATTTTTTCGTTTCGATAAAAACTTTTTCTTTATCACATGCTATTATTTGCGGAAGTTTTGGTAATTCAATTAAAGATTTGCTTTGAACAATTCTTTCAGGACAATATACTATATTTTTATTTTTTGGTTTTAAAATTTTTTTTATCTTTTCAATTGTTCCTGGATATACCGAACTTCTAACAATAATTAATTGATTTTTTTTAACATATTTTTTTAATTTAAAAATTAAATTAAAAAAAACTTTTAAATTTGGTTTAAGTTTTGAATTAACAGGTGTACCAATGCATATTATAATATATTTACTTGAACTTAAATTTTTTAAGTCTGTTTCAAAATAAAATAGTTTATTTTTTAATGATTTATTCAAAACTTTATTTGCCCCAAATTCCATGAAGGGCATTTTGTTTGATTTTATAATTTCTAAACTTTTTTTGTTATTATCTATTAAATGTATTTTGAATTTTTTCTCAGCAAAAGCTAAACCCAAAGGCAAACCAACATGACCAGCTCCTCCAATTATACTTATGTGTTTTTTTGACAAAAGGTTTCCTTTTAAAAAAAAAATTTATTTAATGCTTAATAGCAACAATATTTAAAGTTTTTTTTAGATACAATATTATAAAAAAAATGTAAAAGTAAAAAATCTAAGTATGGTTAAAAAAATTGCTTTTTACTTGTTTTTTATAATTATAATAATTTTATCAGGACTAGTTTGGCCATATATAAAACTTCCTTATGAAGAAAGTTCAATTATCAGCGAGTATACAAAAAACAATTATAATCAATATAATGATTTAGTTAGATATATAGTTTTTATATCTATACCATCTTTAATTATTTTGATATATTTTCTATATACTAAACAACTTTCCACAAAAAATTTTTTAGAAAAAATTGAGCAAGAAAATTATAATAATCAAAAGTTAGAAAAAAATCTTAAAACTATTTTTTTTATATTTTTATTATTTCTTTCCTTGGAGTTTCTTTCAGTAGATTTTCCAATGGGTAAAATTGATAGTTTTCACGAAGGACAGCAAATGAGTGCAGCTTATAAATTTAATTTAGACGGATCTTTATGGTCAGGATCATATGTAACTGTTGGTATAATATATGAACTTATTGCTTCAAAATTAATCTGGAATTTTTTTGATATCATTAGTATTGGCTCAACAAGATTTTTAAATTTGCTATTTATTTATACCTTAAAAGTACTGTTAGTAATTTTCTCTTTTCAGGTTTCAAAAATATCAAAATTAGATGTAAAATTTTCAGGATTATTTTTTATTTTAACTTCGTATATATCTATAAATTTAATAGATTATTATTTCCAAGTTGGCCAACTAATTTACAGGGAGATACCTGTGGTTTTAATGTTAATTATTTTTTCACAGTTTATTTTGGGAAGTGAAAAACTTAGATATTTAACTTTGCTTTTGGGTCCAATTAGTTGCTTGTCAATTTTTTTTAGTATTGACCGAGGCTTAGTAACAAATTTAATTATATTTTGTTTTTTAATTTATTTAATTTTAAATAAAAATTTAAAGTTTTTTTTAATATCATTATTTACTTTAGTTTTGTCATGGATATTTTCTTATTATTATCTTGGTGAAGAATTTCATTACTTTTTATTGAATACTTTATCAACCCTAAATGAAATAAATCAAATAGGTGGAATTATTCATCCAATACCCTTTTCTGATGAACCTAACGCATCTAGAGCATTAAAAAGTTTAATTTTAATTGCTTTAAGTTTGGTAGTTTCATTTGATCTAATTTTCAAAAAAAAATCGATATTTTCAAAAAATTTTATTTTTATAATCTTTATTATTTCTATTTTAAGTTTTCTTAGCTATGGTTATGCTGTTGGAAGAAGTGATGGCCCACATATAAAATCTTCTTTTGGATATATTATAATTTTTTATTCATTTTTAATAATTTGTTTTTTATTAAAAATAATAAGTGAGAAAAGAAAATATTTTGATTCTAGATTAAAAAATAATGAATCTTTTTACTTCTGTATTATCTTAATTTTTTTATTTTTTTTTCAAAATCTTAATTTTAATAATATATATAATATTAAAAATAGATTACATGAGTATGTAAATTTAAATGACAAAATTTTTCTAAATGATGAAGAAATCAATTTTATCAATAAAGCCAATAAAGTACTAAAAAATTATGAATGTGTTCAACTTTTTACTAATGATGTATTGATACTTTATTTGCTTAAAAAACCTAGCTGTACTAAATTTTATTATCCAATAACTATTGGTTCTGAAAAAAATCAGAGACAATTAATCAGTGAACTTAAAAATACAAAAATAATAATATCCGATAATGATAATGATAGTTTTTCAGCCAATTACAGATTGCCTTTAGTTAAAAATTATATTTCCAAAAACTATAATTCTATATTATCAGAAGGAAATTGGTTAATTATGATGTCTTCCAATTAATAATATTTTCTAATTTATTTAATATCATTTTTGAAATATTAATTTTTTTTGTTAATATTTTTTTTGTGTGGTATAAAAAATCAATATAATGAAAATAAAACATGAAAGAAGACATTTCTTTAAAAAAATTTTAATTTCACTTTTTATTTTTCCAATATTAAAATTGAATATTTTTTCAATTGATAATAAAAATTTTAAATTAATAAAGAGAAAAAATTTAATTTGGTATTTAAATAATTACGATTAATGATTTTAAACGAATTAAATGATATTAACTTAGAAGATTTTCCAGTTATTATTTTTGGAAGTGGTCCTGCGGGCATTACAACTGCTCTGGAACTGGAGGAAAAAAATATTAAGTCCATTATCATTGAGGCAGGTGAAGAAAACTATAGTGAAAGTTCACAAATATTATATAAAGGTGAAACTTATGGAGATCCAATTACTGATCTTTCAACAAGCAGACTTAGGCAATTTGGAGGAACATCTGGACATTGGGGAGGATGGTCAAAGCCAATAGTAGATTATAATCTAAGAGATTGGCCTCTAAATATTAATGACCTAAAACCATATAAAAAAAAAACTGCCAAAATTCTTGATATAAAAAACCAATTTCGAGAATTAGAAATTAATCAATATTTTGATCAAATTGAATTTCAGTATTCTAATGTTAGATTTGCTGACAAATATAGAGAACACATAAAAAAATCAGAAAAAATATTATTAATTTTAAATACTCAATTGTCGCATTTTGTAGGGAATAATAGCAAAATTCAATATGCTGAATGTATATCTAAAAATATAAAAAGAAAAATATTTTCTAAATATTTTATTTTATCTTGTGGTGGAATTGAAAACTCAAGATTACTACTCTGGACTAAACAAAAAAATCGTAACCTTTTTGATAATGAAATGCCAATCGGAAAATATTGGATGAATCATCCATGGATACTTGGGGGAGCGGGCTTAATAAATAAAGATAAATTAAAAAAAAAATTTGGAGTTAATTTTTTAGAATATGATGGGCCAATTCATTTTTCTGTAAAAGAAAAATTTATTAATGATACTAAAAATTTAAGTGCTGGTATTTATATGGATGCAAACGAAGACAAAAACTTTTTTAAAGAAATTGTAAAAGATATACTTTGTATAGCGCCAGAATATGGTAGGAAAATAGCAGGAAAAGTTTTTAATAAAAGTCTTAAATGCGGAAATATATTTATGCATTTAGAAGAAGAACCAAATGTAAATAATAAAATTGTACTTAGTGAAAAAAAAGATAAATTCGAAATTCCACTAGTAAAATTGTATTATAAAAAATCACCAAAATCTCTCAGTTCGGCGAAGAATATATTGGAAGAATTTGCAAATTTATGTAGAAAAGAAAATTTTGGCAGAATAGCAATTGATGAAAAAATTTTTAACTTAGAAAAATTTGAATCTATGGGTGCATGGCATCATATGGGCGGAACAAGAGCTGGTATAAGTAAACAAATCTCAGTTGTAGATAAAAACCTAAAAGTTCATGACATTGAAAATATTTATATAAATGGAAGTTCTAATTTTACTACAGGAGGGTATTCAAATCCTACTTTTACTATTATCCAGTTAGCAATTAGACTTGCTGATAAAATAAAAGAAAGGTTATATTCCTAAATGGTTGGATATATTAAAAACAAAAAAATAATAATATTATTTTTAATAACAATTTTTTTTGCAATAAAAACAAACTTTTTTAAAAATACATTAGAATTAGTACAATATAACTTTAATGAAAGATTAATAAATAACTATGGTTATTGTAGCAATGAAAGCATTGGTTATCTTAAATATTTAAAAAAAAAATATAATATAACAGATAACCCCAAAATAATTAATTATGCCCAAGCACCAAATGTCATTTGGTCAATAATAAACACAAAGAATATTAATAATAATTCCAATAAAATAATATTATTGAATTACCCAGGCAAAAAATTTAAATCTTATTTAACTAAAGTTAATGAAAATTTATTTGAATTTTCAGATCATTATTTTTTGTCAAACAAATTTAAAAAAATTAATTATATAGAAGTTTCAAATTTAAATATAAATAAAATAAACTTAAAAATGGATATCTATACTATTACTAATAAAAATAAAAAAATAATTAAAAGTTTAATAATTAAAAACTTAAAAACTTCATTAAATTTGTCAGCTAATGAAATAAATGAAGAAAGTAAACTTTTTTTTGAAATTAAAAATCTAAATAAATTAAAAATTAAAGATTTAAATTTTTCTTTAAACTTACAAAATAAATATAATTTAGAAGATTATCAGATAATCGAAAAAGAAAAAAATTGTTATTATATAAGGTAGAAATGTTTGAAATTTTACAAATTCCTATTATTTTTATTATATTTTCTCTGATGGCATTGGTTCCATTAAATGTTGACGGGTCAAAAATATTAATCAAAAAGAAATTTACTTTTTTAGATATTTCAGCTTTAAATTTAATAATTAACTTTAATATATTGTTAATATTATCAATTATTCCTTTTTCCTTAAACTTATTTAATTTTATTTATCTTATTTTTTATTTTTCTTTATTTGTATATATATATTTTTTACAAAGTAAAAAATTAAATTTACTTATAGAAATTTTTAAACTTAGTATTATTTTTTTTATTATATTCCTTATCATTTCGATAAGTGTAGCTAATAAACTTAATTTGGGTTGGGACGCAAAATATTTTTATTATATTAAAGCTTTATTTTACATCCAGGGAGAAAATTTTTCTGATCTAAAAAATTTTACTCATAATATATTTCATCCTCACTTCGGCTCGTACCTTTGGGCATTTTTTTCAAACATAATGCCATTAAAATATGAGTATTTCGGAAGACTTATTTATGTATACTTATTTTGTTTTTCTATTTTTTATATTTGCCACGATAATTTAAAAGATAAATTTTTATCAAATGTAATATTTATTTTTGCTATTCTTGTTTCATACAAATATGAAAGATTTTCAGGTTTACAAGAAATTTTAATTTTTTCAATTCTTGCTATTTTATCTAAATTTTATTTTAAAATTCAAAATAATCAAAACAGTCAAAATATCATTAATATTATATCTATTATATTAGGAATTAATCTACTTATTTGGATTAAAGCTGAGGGAATTGTTTATGCAACAATATTAATAATAATAATAAACATGATGAAACAAATTTCAAATAAAATTAAAATATATATTTTTTCAGCTTACGCATTTTTAATTTTATTTAAATTTATAGTTTATTCTTTTTTTGACATGGTGATTAATGGTCAGCCTTTTTATACTTTGGACTATATTTTAAATATCGAATTTTCTTATTTAATTTACAAAATTAAAATTTTATCTTCATACTTGTTATACTATGGAATGAATAATTTTTATTTTGTGGCTGGTTTGATAATTTTACTTTCACTAAATATCCAAAAAAAATCTTACAATTATTTAAATTCTTTAAATTACTACTTTTTACTTAGTACTATATTTATCTTTTTAGCCTACTTACTAAGAGACTTAGAAATTGAATATTTTGCCAAAACTACCTTGGAAAGAATAATATTCCTATCATCAGGTTTTTA
>MDSX01048688.1_pt1 | contig 10948 bp, 12 predicted proteins | sample 811141 | NCBI WGS metagenome assembly MDSX01 (sample SAMN05326642, study PRJNA326480) | marine metagenome | isolation source: seawater | place: Atlantic Ocean: South East | collected 2010
CTAGTGTTTTATTACTTGCCCAGTGAGTGAAGTTAAACGAAATCATCTACGATAATTAATATAAGCTTGAAAGGAATTGAACCTTTAATTTTAAAGTTATGAGCTTCAAGTTTTAACCGTTAAACTACAAGCTTTATTAGGAAAGAAATTTTATCAATCAAGTGCACCTTTTTGTCACTCGTAAACAAAACCGACCGTTAAAACAAAGAGAAAAATTAACATTGAATATAACCCTATAGAATTGATGGTTGAGAAGGAAACAACAAAAGGGAATAAAAAACTAATTTCTAAATCAAAAATTAAGAATAAAATAGCGACAAGATAAAAACGAACATCAAATTCGTTTCTCGAATCTTCAAAAGGATTAAAACCACATTCGTAAGCTGTTAATTTCTCTCTATCATCAGCTTTTTGAGAAACTAAAAAAGAAAGAACAAAAATAATTAACGAAAGTATTAAACTAGCACTAAGAAAGATTAATATTGAAGTGTAACTTCTAAGGAACATCAAAAAATTTATACTAGCTAAATAACGGAATTGAACCGCTAACTTTAGATTACAAAACTAATGCTTTACCATTTAAGCTAATTTAGCGAATATTCCTACTGAATAAATGAGATTTGAACTCATACTTTTAGCTCGACAAGCTAATGCTCTAACCATTAAACTATAATTCAATTAGCTTTTATATATAAGGAATCGAACCTTAATACATCGATTAAAAGTCGATTGCTTTATCCATTAAGCTATATATAATTGGAAATAATCGGGGTCGAACCAATAACCTTTCGTTTGCAAAACGAATGCTCAACCAATTGAGCTATACTCCCATCAGATTAATATTATTTTATGGAGAAAATGCTATAAGAGAAAACCAAAAGGATAATCAAAGAATTTATATTTCAATCTAGATTAAATGTAATGAATCAACTTACTATACATAAAACAGAAATTAACATTATAAATGAATAATGAAAAATCATACCGGAATGGATCTGGCTAATACTCTTTGATAAGTTTCATAGCTTTAACGATGATCCGAAAGCTCCAAAAACTTCTATTGAACCTTTATCCAAAGTTTGAAAACTTACACGATAACCGAAATTCATTATTCTGTGAATAACTAATTCATTTCCTATTTGATCAAAATGTCATTTTTTTATTAAAAAATTATAAAATGTTCGATAAAAAGCCCCAATCTTATAGCCGAATATAACATTTTTTGATGTCGCAGAACAATTTATTAGTAGAAATGAAAGTATAGCGCCAAAAATTGTTAATATAAATGGAATGTTTTTTAATAAGGTAGGGGCAAATTCAGCTTCTAACAAGACTAAATTTTCAAAATTAATTGATATTGATGTTAAGAAAAAAGATGTTCCAACACCTACAAATAAATCCTTAGAAAAAAATCCTCAAAAAATACTTCCAAAAGCTAAGAACATTAGAGGTAATATCATTGCGATCGGAGCTTCATGAGCATTTTCAACATAAACTTTATTGCTATTTGAATTATTTATAAAAGTTAAAAACATTAAACGAAAAGAATAAAAAGATGTGCAAAAAGCGGCTATACATCCAAGTCAATGCGCAAAACTCCCCACAAAAGAAGGAGAAGCTAAAGCAACCTCTAATACAACATCTTTTGAATAAAATCCGGTTAAAAAAGGAAACCCAACTAATGCGAGCGAACCTATTAAAACCATAGTGTAGCTTACCGGTAAAATTTGTATGTAACCTCCCATCTTTCTAAGATCTTGCTCATCTAATAATCCGTGGATAATACATCCCGCACTTAAAAACAACAAGGCTTTAAATAACGCGTGATTGGCTAGATGAAATAAAGCGATAGAATAGTGAGAAAGACCGCAAGCAAACATCATAAACCCTAATTGGCTACATGTAGAATATGCTATAACTTTTTTTAAATCATTCTGAACTAAACCAACACTAGCTGCAAAAAAAGCTGTAAGTGCGCCCATAATAGTAACAATCGATAAAACTATGGGACATTCTTCAAAAAGAACGGAACATCTTATGATTAAAAAAAGTCCTGCTGTAACTAACGTTGCAGCATGAATTAAAGCTGAAACCGGTGTGGGTCCTTCCATCGCATCAGGAAGTCATATATGTAATCCAATTTGTGCTGATTTGCCCAATGCACCCCAAAAAATAAAAAAAGTTATGATACTTAAACGATCTGCATTAAAAGATAAGAAAGAAAAATTGGTTTCACTAGCAAAATTGGCTAAAGAAAATACTATCGAATAATCTAAAGTTTTAAATGTTAAAAAAACAGAACAAATTGACAAAGCTAAACCAAGATCCCCAATACGGTTAACAAGCATCGCTTTAATAGCAGATTTACCAGCTTGGATTCTTGTATGTCAAAAACTTATAAGCAAATAAGAAGCTAAACCAATTCCTTCTCAACCAAAAAACATAACTAAAAAATTATCTGAAGTTACTAGCACTAGCATGAAAAAAGTGAATAAAGAAAGATATCCCATAAAGCGAGATGCATGAGGATCGGTTAACATATATTCTGTTGAATATAGGTGAACTAATGACGAAACACTACAAACTACTAACAACATTGTAGTGCTGATCGGATCAAAACAAAAAGCTCAGGGCGTAACAAAAAGTTCTATGTTGATTCAAGATAGCAGAATAAACGAGCAAACAGAACCAGAAAGAGCTGATTCATAGAAAGCGAGAAGAGATAACATAAAGGAAAGAAATATCGATAAGGTTGAAAGGATTCGTGATCCATAAACCCCAATATAACGGCCCAATAAATTAGTTGAAATAAAACTTAAAAAAGGAAATAACAATATAAGCAAATACATCGATGAATATAAATTAAACTTTATTCTCAGAATAGTAAGATTCGAACTTACAACCCTTAACTCCCAAAGCTAATACGATACCATTTCGCTATATTCTGGCGTGATCTTTTTTAAAGGGATTGAACCTTTATCTGAGTGTTGAAAGAACTCTATCCTAACCATTAGACGAAAAAAAGAATAATTATTGATTTAGCCTTGCATTAAATTGATTGTTTCTATAGCTATAGATCCTTGAGTTCTATAATAAACAATTAAAATCCCCAAACCAATTGAAGTTTCAGCGGCAGCAACAGTGAGAACTAATAGAGCAAAAATTTGACCTATACGATCATCTAAGTAAACAGAGCTTACTAAAAATATAAAGTTAACCGCCAAAAGCATTAATTCTACCGAAATTAATATTAGAATAATATTTTTTTTATTTAGAATAATTCCCGAAAGACCTATAAAAAAAGTAATTATTGGGATAATAATAAAAGTTAAAAGATCCATCTAAAATATGTTTATTTTTTTAGTTTTTTTGCGTTCTAACTTTTTTTTAAAAATAAGAAAACTTTTACAGATAATTTATCTTTAACAAAGCGAGTTACTTTCTTTGCCTGACCTCATGAACAACCATTCATCTCGGCTATTACCGTTCCTTTTGAGACACCATTAAACCAAAATTTAACGTTACCTTTCCCTTTTCCCATTCTTATTCCTTCAGATTTTTTTGTAACTGAAATATTTGGAAAAATGTTTAATCAAAATTTTCCGTAAGATTTAAGTGATCGTTTCATAATTTTTCGTAATGCCTCGATTTGTTTATTATTTATCTTGCCTGTTTCGTAGGATATTATACCGAAACATTTTAAAGATGATCTCAAAATAGGGTTAGTAATACATTTCATTCTTTTTCTTCCAAACCCGGATTTAAATTTAGTTTTTTTAGGATGAAGTAACATCAGCTCTCATTTTAATAATGAAAGGATTTGAACCTTCACTCTAAATTGAACTTGTTTCTAAAACAAGCATGTCTACCATTCCATCACATTATTCCAGAAATAATTGGATTCGAACCAATAAATAGCGGTATCAAAAACCGTCGCTTTAACCTTTTAGCTATATCTCTTTAATTAAGGCGTTAATTACTATACTTGATCACAACAGTATTAGAATCTTTTAATACTTGTCTAAATACATCTTGTGATCTAGTTATGAATTTTTTTTGAAGAGTTAAAACTATTGCCCCAATCATAGCTAACAATAATATAAAACCCAAAGCCACGAAAATATAAGCAAAAGATGTAAAAAAAAGCTCACCCAAATATAAAACATTTGATGGTTTAAAGCATCAAGTTGAAAAATCAAAGCAAAAATCAAAAGTCAATAAAGAATCTTGAACTTTGATTTGAGGAGTTTCGAGTAAATTCAAAGATACGAATTTAATGTTGAAGATAGTTAAAGCCTCAAAGATAAAAATTAAACCAAAAATAAAAGAGATTAATATATATTGTTTCATTCCTTCTTTTAGTTCGGATAACTTTATATTTAACATTATTAAAACAAATAAAAATAAAACTGCTATCGCACCTACATAAACTATTAAAAATAGAATCGGTAAAAATTCAATATTTAAAATAAATAATAAACAAGATAGGTTAAAAAATGTTAATATTAAAAATAACACTGAATAAATCGGATTACGAGAAGCTATAACCATTGTTCCAGAAATAAGAGCTAAACTTGAAAATACATGAAATACACTACTAGTTAAAAACATCAAAAAAATTCAATTATTAAAGAAGCAAGACTTGAACTTGCAATTCTAAAAGAACCAGATTTACAATCTAGCGGTTTAACCATTCACCCATTCTTTGGGTAAATAGAAGGACTTGAACCTTCAAACTGCAATACCACAAACTGCTATTTAAACCATTAAACTATACTTACCTTAATTAATTAATTAGTTTTAGCTTTTTTAATACCATAAATACTTCTGGAACTAAATCTATTTGCAACTGCATTCAGATCATATTTCCCTCTAATTGCAATATTTTTAACACCGATTAAATCTCTACTTCTACCGCAACGAATCAAAATTGTGGAATGCTGTTGGAGATTATGACCTTCTCCTGGAATTTTAACAGTTAAATTCTGCTTAGATTTTATAAGCCGTACTTTACAAACTCTTCTATTTGCAGAATTTGGTTTTTTGGGAGAAATGGTTAAAACTTTTATACAAACAGCACTTTTTTGAGGAAGATCAATTACATTTAATTTATAATTCTTTTTTGATTTTTTAATTTTGTTGAAAATATGACTCATCATTACAAAAAATAAACTAAATTTCGAAATTGGATTTGAACCAATAACTTCTTAGGTGTAAACTAAGCATTCTACCATTGAATTATTCGAAAAATATACAAAATTAAACCTAAAAATTTTAAACTTTACTATTTAATCAAAGTAAAAATCTTTCTGAATCAACTGATTCTACGGCTATAGGCATCGCCCCATGAGCTGAACCGCAAATCTCACTACACTGCCCAAAGAAAACTCCGTTACGAAGCAAATACAAGCTTGTTTGGTTAAGTCTCCCCGGACAGGCGTCCAACTTAACACCTAAAGAAGGAATTGCTCAACTGTGAAGAACATCTGCCGCAGTAATTAAAATTCTAATATGAGTTTTTAAAGGTAAAACGACACGATTGTCGACTTCCAATAACCTTAAAGTTCCAAATTCTAAATCATCTTCTGGAACTATATAACTATCAAAGCGAACAGCACAAGATTGAGATTCAAAATCACTATATTCGTAACTTCAAAACCACTGATTTCCAATACACTTCAACGTTAAAGCAGGATCAACTATTTCGTCAATCGAATAAAGAAGTGCAAAAGATGGAAGCGCGACAACGACTAAAATTAATGATGGAATAACCGTTCAAATAATTTCAATAGCTGTTCCGTGGACCACCAACCTTGAACTTGAATTAGCATTCTCTTCCGAATATTGAAAAAAATATAATGTTCTCACCATTACAACAAGAACAAAAAAAAATATAAAAGTAATAAAAAACATTAAGTCATGATGAAGGTTAATGATACCTTCCATTACAGGTGTTGCCGCATCTTGAAAATATAACTGTCAAGATACAGATGAATCTAAAATAAAAAAATGTTTCATCAAACAAATAAATATGGACAATAAAAGGACTTGAACCTTATTATATCAAAAAAAATATCACTAAATTTTAAAAACTTTTCAACAAGGACTTGAACCTTGAATCTTTCGATTAACAGTCGAACGCTTAAACCATTAAGCTATTGAAAATTACCACATACTTCGACGCAACCCCGATAAATAACCTTTATTTATATAAGCCCTAAAAGTTATACGTGATAAACGATATCTTTTAATAACCGAATATTTGTGGTTTGTGACGAAACACTTATTTTGGTTAATGCTTAAATTTTTAAAGTTTTTTAGTATTATTTTTTCTTTTATTACCTTTTTTGAAAAACCTGTTTCAGTTAAAATAGATAAAGAATCTTGCAAAATTTCATTTTTAGAAAAAATGTTACGATCAGAAAATGAAAAATTCATCTACATAACGCCATTAAAGGACCATAACAAACCAAATGTTATTAAAACAAATGCAAGAGAGATCGGCAAAAAAACCTTTCAACATAGACGCATAAGCTGATCGATTCTATAGCGAGGAAATGAAGCTCGAACCCAAATAAAAAAAAACAAAATAAAAGAAAGTTTAAGAGACATAACAAAAGAATCCAAAATAAAAGGTTTAGAAAATACTGAAATTCAACCTCCCATAAAAATAATCGTTGTCAAAGAACTCATTAAGATCATCGAGCTATACTCTGCTAAAAAAAAAAGAGCAAATCCCATACTTGCATATTCAACGTTATAACCACTTACAAGTTCACTTTCAGCTTCAGGTAAATCAAAAGGAGCTCGATTGGTTTCTGCTAGAATACTTACAAGAAACATAAAAAAAATCGGAAAAAGAGGTATCATAAAGAATAAGAACTCTTGAAATACAACAATACTAAAGAAATTCAAAGATCCAACACAAACTAAAACTGTAACTAAAATCAAACCGATAGCAACCTCATAACTAACCATTTGGGCAGCACTTCGTAAGGCCCCAAAAAAAGCATATCTTGAGTTACTCGATCACCCAGACAAAATAATCCCGTAAACCCCCAAAGAAGAAACAGCAAATATAAAAAGTAAACTCAGATTAATATCAACATAAAATCCTGTAAACGAAAGCGGTATAACAGATCAACCAAAAAGGCTTAAAAATAAAGTTAAAACGGGAGCAAACACAAAACTAAACGTACTTGCATTCGTTGGGATAACTGTTTCTTTCAGCAAAAGTTTTAAACCATCAGCTAAAGGCTGCAATAAACCTAAAAAACCAACTACATTTGGACCTTTTCGTTGCTGCATTGATCCCATAACCTTTCTTTCCGCTAAAGTTAAGTAAGCCACAGAAATTAATACTGGAACAACTAAAATCAAAAAACAAACTATTTTTTCTAAAACAAACATCAAAAAAGATCTTCAAAAGTTAAAGGAATCGAACCCTTAATCCTTGAATTTGAAATTCAATGTTTTATCCTTTAAACTAAACTTTAAAATCGACTAATTATCTAGAGAAATTTATAATAAAATTTTAAAAAGTTTCATAAAAAAAATTCGTAATCAGTTACATTTAAGATATATTATTTCTGACCGATCAAAGTTTTCGTCTAAAACTTTATATTAAGTTTGTTTAAGCTGTGTTTCAAAATTTAACGCTATCATTTTTTAAAACTTTAAAGCATAGTTAAAAAACTAACATTTAATCATATTAACAATTGGCTTTCTTTACATCGATCTTCTCATACTAGCGTAAAAAACCCTAAAACTTAATTAATCAAGCAGATAGAAACTAAACTGATTCGCATCGTTTTAAACCCAGTTCGTGGAAGGCTTTACCGAACGAACAGTTCGACCTTTGATAGCTTCTTCACCATCAGGTTGCCTTAAACCGACATCGATATAACAAACAAAAACGTCGCTTTGATCGCTTGATTTTTATTATCTTGTTATCCCTACAGTACCTTTTATCTGTTATGCAATGCTTCTTTCGTACGATAGCATTGGATCAATAAAACCTGTTTACACATCTGCTTAAACAATCTTATGTTTCACAGTTAAACAAGCATTTGCTTTTTCGCTAAAAATTAAGATCTCTTAATCAAACTCATCTTTGTATTCCTTTATTACTTTTTCAAAGGGATCTATCCCAGATAAACTCACAGATCAAAAGCTGTCTTAAAAATAATATAAAAAGCTTAAATAAATTATTGGATAGTTTTTCATGAAGTTTGAAGTTAAAACTACTATCTATTACTGAACATATAAGTTTAAATAAGCAACATTTGATTTGAGTAAAGGTTGATAGGGTCTTTTCGTCTTGCTTTAGTAAGGAGGAATCTTCACCTCCATTTCAAATTCACAAGATTAGAAGAAAAGAAAGCCAATGAGTTGTTACGGGCTTCATGCAGGTCTTCAATCAAAAGACAAGGAATTTCGCTACATTACTATCCTCAAAATAAGACATCTATTGACCTCTCTTTATTAAAAAGCTTAATGACTTTTTGTTTCAGTTTGAAGCATTGAGAACCAATCAAATAACATACATTATTTATTAAATTAGCGTTATTATAATTTTTTATTAAAAAGTCACTCATTGATTTATCATTAATGATTAATAGTTTCTATTAATCAGACTTTCTTATCCCAAAGTTACGAAAGCTATTTGCCGAGTTCCTTATCCTCTATTTCTCTTTGCGCTTTAATATCTCTTATTAATCTACCTGATGCGGGATAAGCTACGATTAAAAAACCTTACTTTTTCCTGAAAGACAAATATTGTCAGAAAAGTAATAAAACTTTCATAACAAATTTTAACTTTAAAGTATTACTTGATTTTGATACTTATCGTCAAAAACTTTCATTTATAAACTTAAAGCTCGAATAAACCTAAAATAGAAATAAGAAAGCTTAGATGAAACACGAATTAATATTAATTTAAGATGTTACTAATTCTCACAGCAACATTTTTGATTTAACCTCACGGAAAAAAAATTACACAAAATGCTCCACTATCGAAATACTTAAATTAAAGTTTTAACTCGCTGCTTCGAATGGTTTAATACCTTAAATTTTAAGAATTTTTGAGCTAGTTGTTCGAACTATTACGTTTTCATTAAATGATGGCTGTTTCTAAGCCAACTGAAACTTAATATTTGCTAATTTGCTTTAAAAAAGCTAAAAACTTTTATAAATTAAAACTACACTTTGATCTCTTAGCAAGCGATCTGAGTTGTTTCTCTCTTGACTTTAAACTTTATAGCTTACAGTCTAACTTACCATCTTATAAAAGTATGTATTCAAAGTTTAAAAATGCTTAGAAAAATACGAAATCTCCTAAAACAAAATCATTGCTTTACCTCATACCTAAAAATAATAGCGTTACTAAAATAATTTTCGTGGAGTTCAAGCTATAACTAAGCTTGATTAGCCTTTCACTCCTATTCAAACATCATTCAAGTTTATTGCAACAAACACTGATTAAGCCTTTCATAAATTATTAAATTAATTTCAGCTAGTGCTTGAATAGATCGCTTAGCTTCGTGTCTAAAAAAAGAGATTAGATCAAAGAATATAATTATAAAAATTCGCTTTCTACTTTAATAAAAGCTCACCTCTTTCTTTAAATAATGAGACCGTTATGCAAAAAGTAAAAAGTTTTAAACGATAGAATATTAAAAATTTCAAATTTATTAAAAGTTCCTTCCTTATTTCGAACTGCTTTCCTTCACAATACTGATACACTATCGATTTTATCTCTCTAAAGCCAGAAAACGAAGTTCCTATAAAATAACAAAACGTTACTTAAAACTAAATTTAATCAGGATTAAAACCTAAAAATTATCTAAATTTATATGGTTTCACTCGCCGTTACTTCCATTTTCTCTTTTGATTTTTTTATAAGCTATTTAGATGTATCAATTCGCTAAAGTTAAAAAAAACCTAGGTTTAATTTATATTGAACAAAAACATTAGTTTTTGAATTAAAAGTTTTCTTTTTTAGGAATCTTAGCCTTTAAACCTTCTGATTAGCTAAGCTTTTCGTTTTGAAGTAACGCCTCAAGAATATAAATCAAGCATTCCATTTGAAATTTTATAAACATTTTAAATATAGCAAGATCATAAAAAAAATAAATTATTTAAAAGATTGCTTGATAAAGTTGGACTTATTAAAAAATATAGGACTTTCAATTACAGCAGATTTTTTAATGAAACAAGTGAGATTTGAACTAAAAACTAAATTGGAAAAAGAGTCACTAAAAAGAAGAGGCATTAAACTTATAGTGTTTAAACGATCTTGTATAGGTTTTAAAACCTGAGTTTTTAATCTTAAGACACTAGTCAATTTCGATAGAAATAAAGAATTAATTGATGAATTTAGCTCAAACATTGAAGCAACTCAATCAGATTGAAGACGCATAGAAAGTAAAGCTAAAATAAATTGAAATCTTATTACTAAACCTCTAAAAAATAAAAATTCATTAAAATTTCCAATGAGAGCTTTAAAACGAGAAACAACAACCAATAAAAGCTGATCTTCTAATGAACTTATTTTCTTCTGAAAATCATCAAAAACACTTAATGATAAAAAACTATAGGCAACAAAAATAAATGCAACAAAACATAAAACTAATAAAGATTCTTCATTATGAACTATGAATTCGAAGCTTTCACTTAAACTACTTAACAAAATAATAAGTGAAATAAATAATAGAGCAAAATTACTCATCTAATACAATAAAAACCCCAACTCTTAAAAAATTAAATTAATTTCCACCCCAGAAATAAACGGCAACGTAAAGAAACAATCAAACAATATCAACAAAATGTCAATAAAAGGCAGCAGCCTCAAAACCAAAATGATGCTCATTCGAAAAGTGGTTATAATTCATACGAACTAAACAAACACTTAAAAAAAGTGTCCCAACAAAAACATGGAATCCATGAA
>MDSX01060534.1_pt1 | contig 10948 bp, 11 predicted proteins | sample 811141 | NCBI WGS metagenome assembly MDSX01 (sample SAMN05326642, study PRJNA326480) | marine metagenome | isolation source: seawater | place: Atlantic Ocean: South East | collected 2010
CATTAAATGTATTCACAAATTTGCTTTTAAATTGACTTCAGAGAGTATAATTGCTCGCATGTTTAAAAATATAGGCATTGTTACAAAAAAAAGCCTCTCATCAAGTGAATCTTCTACTGTAGGTGGACTACTTAGTGTTTTGATGAAAAACACTAAGACTATTTATTCAACTGATCAGATTGATTATGAAGGTATAGACATTGTTGATCTTGAAAAATTTAATAAATCAGTTGATTTAATAATAGTATTTGGTGGAGATGGCACTTTATTAGGGGCAGCAAGAAAATTTATCGAAAATGAGATCCCAATCTTAGGAATAAATATGGGTGCTGTTGGTTTTCTAACTGATGTAAATATTGAAAACTTTGAATCAGTAATCAATGATGTTTTCAAGGGCAACTATATTCTTGAAGAGAGAAGTTTGGTTGAAGCTCAATTCTCGGATCAGGGGGTTTTTGGTCTTAATGAAGTATTAATTCATTCAGGGTCTTATGCTCAGCTTATGAGATATAGATTATTGATAGATGGTAAGACTGTATATGAGCAGCGATCAGATGGATTGATTGTTGCAACACCAACCGGATCAACTGCATATGCACTATCTGCAGGAGGGTCAATAGTTCATCCAGAGCTAAATATTTGGAATATTATCCCCATGATGTCCCAAAGTCTTTCATCCAGACCCTTAATTGTTTCAAATATGAAATCTCTGGAGATTCAACTAATTGAGGGTCCATTAGAGCACGCAATGGTTTGTGTAGATGGCCAAAAAGATATACCTGTTGAGTATAATGAATCTATTCATATTTCTAAAAAGGACTCATCTTTAAAAATTATTCATCCCTCCGATAATGATTTCTATGAGGCTTGTAGAGAAAAACTTGGTTGGAGTTTAGATATTACCGCCAAGAAAAACCATCAGACTTGAATACTTTGCCCTTACACTTATTTATTATTGTAATTGCAGTATCGATAAGTTTTTTAACAAATTTTGGTTTTAGCAGTTTGCTTGAACCATTTCTTTTTATTAAAAGCAGCGGGTCAAATTTATATCCATCTTTTCAGAACACTTACTTGGTTTCTCAGGAATGGTGGAGACTTATCACTCCAACCTTTCTTCATTTTTCATTAACTCACTTAATATTTAATTGTTTATGGATATACATATTGGGATCAAAAATTGAGATTATTGATGGGAAAGGAATCTTTTTAACTTTATTTTTAATTTCAGGTTTTTCAAGCAATTTAGGCCAATATCTTTGGACTAATAATTATTTATTTGGAGGTTTGAGCGGCTCAGTATATGGTCTTTTAGGGTATTGCTTTATTCTTGATTTGGATCAAAGAGGTCAAAGATATGGCTTGCCAAATGCACTTTATATATTTATGTTTTTATGGCTCTCAATAGGTTTCACAGGAATTCTGGGTGTTTTCGGTTTTGGGAATATTGCAAACATAGCTCATCTTATAGGGCTTATATGCGGATTTGTGACTGCTTTAGTTTTCAATCTTTTGAAAAGAATTTAATTATTTTCTTTTAGTTCCCAAATATATTTTGAGCCTGCTTCTTGGATAAATATTCTATCTCTATCTTGAACTAAATCTCTAATTCGAAAGCCTAATTCTATTTTTTCAATCATTATTGGTTTCGTATTATTTAACTTAATTCTGAAAATACTTTTCTCTCTCAGTGAAGTAATTATTAGATCTTCATTCCATCTAGATAAACCATCATTTGAATAAAATCTAATCAAATTTGATATACCTATTGAGGGGATCCAAGACATTATCGGTGGCATAAAGCCTTCAGTCATATGATTGTTATTACTCGGATCTAGAGGCCATTCTTTTTTCCCGTAATCTACCCCAAAAGAAGAATTTGGCCAACCAAAATTATTATTGTCTTGATCAAAGCTAATAAAATTTAATTCATCACCACCTTGAGGTGCGTGCTCTGTTTCAAATATACCATTGTGGTCAATAAACATTCCCTGTGGATTTCTTAAACCAATAGCTATATTCTTCGATTTCAAATTATCTAATGATATTTCTATTATTTTTCCGTAGTCAGACCCATCAATAGAAGTAATATCTTGTTCGTTAACTCCATCAAAGTAAAAATCCCCAAGACTAAGGTATAAAAAATTATCATTATGACCTAATCTACCACCTGCCGAAGTGCCGGCATAGGTATTATTTTTATGTTTTTTAAGACATGGGTGAGAGTTAAAAATATTCTTCCAGTCACCAACTTGCTTGAAATTATTATCAATTTCAGTTACAAAAATTGAAAGAAAATAACAACTCTCATTTTCGTTAAAGTTTGTGGTGCTAAGATAAATTTTATTACCTGAAAGATCATTTTTTTTAACTACCAACAAATCTTTAACGCCATAAGCATAGCTAGCACTTGAACCAAAGACTTTCAAAAATGATTCTTCATTTAAATCTAATGGTTTAGTAATTACCTTTTCAAAATTTTCGTTTTTTAGAATCCAGCCATAACCATTCTTGTCAACATAAAAAAGTTTTTTATTCAGTATGTCTATACCCCCATAATCTTCATAAGTTGGCCTGGTATATTTTTTAAGAACCAAATCATAATAATTAGAAGATATATATCTTTCATTAATTTGATCCACGCCTGTAACAGAGTCCTTTACTTTTGATCTAAGACCACTGAGACCTGAATTTTCAAGAAAGAGGCTTAATTGAGTTGTTATTGGAAATAAATTGAATTTTTCAATTATTGCCCCAGCAATAAGTGAAAATGCTATTAAGCATGAAAAGATGAATGAGAATAATATTTTTTTTATGGTATTTGAAATTTTCATTTGATATTAGATTTTAGCGATAGTTTAATATCAGCGCCATGAAAAGGGTTAAAACAATAAACTCATTTAATTAATAGTATACTGACAATGTTTAATTTAAAACAAATATGAAAATTCTCCAATCTACAATCATTAAATTAAACCCAAAAATCTTTTTAATTATTAACTTCATAGTTGCTTGGATTGTCTTTTCACTAAGTTTGAATTCTTCATTTCCAGATCAAAATGATTACCTTGCCTTAGCTGAAGGTATTTTGAATGGAAAATTTTCATCTTATTATTATTTAGAGAACTATTATCCCGCTACCCTAAGATCTCCGGGGTACCCACTATTTTTAGCATCTGTTCTTGCCATATCTCAAACAAGTATATTTGTAAAATTTGCTCAATTATTCCTATATTTTTTTTCAATAATTTTGGCTTTAAAAATTGTTGAAAAACTCAGTGACTCTCAGCTTTCACAATACATTTTCATCGCATTATCAACAATTTGTATTCAAATACCTTATTATTCAGCCCTTATTTCTTCTGAATCTTTAACAATTTTTCTAATAATTCTCAATATATACTTTTTATTGGTTAAAAATATAAATAATATCTTAGTAAATTTTTTGACCGGGATTACATTTTCTTTTTTAGTGTTAACAAAGCCTGCATTTTTATTTCTACCTTTTTTATTATTTTTAGTAGCATTAGCCTCAAACACCAATCTAAAAAACTACATTTTTATAGTAATTTTTTTCTTATTAGGATTGATACCATTTTCAGCGTGGAATCATGCTAATCATGGAGTTTTTAAGCCTACAACTATTGAGGGGATGGCTACAATAGCCCATATGGGTTATTGGAATTTCAAATTACCAGTAGGCTACAAATCAATATTTGATAATTATCAATCTTTTATAGTGTCAGATTTTACAAATCCTTTTGTATTATCAGATGAAGATTATTCATCCAATGTTATTTCATTTGAGAATGAGTGGAACCAAATTAATGCAGAATTGGATAGCTTGCTAAGCCCCTCTTTTAAGAATGATTTAGCATATATGAAAGAGGATCCAACTATCTTTGTATCTTATCCAAGCGACTATATTATAAAGAGAGAAGAGCTTTTAAAAGCTGCAATTATAGAAAATATTAAAAAAGATCCTCTATATTATATAAATACAAGGGCATACAACTTTTTTAGGGTTTTCTTTACTGGCATTAATGTTTCTAATTTCACAGATGCCAAAAGTTTTTTTGAAAAATTACAGATGATTCTTGCATTTGCAATTTCATTCAGTGTAATTTTCTGCGGCTTTTTATATTCAACTTTTTATATTTTTAAAAATTGGATAATGCTTTCATCAGAAATCTTGATACTTTATTCTTACATTTTTTATACCGCGTCAGTTCATGTTCCATTTTCTGTGCAGGCGAGATACACCGTCCCAATTCACTTATGTTTACTCATTTTATTGTCTATAATTACAACTCACAAAAAATAAATCGCAGTTAGAGAGCTTGTTGTAAAAAAATTCTAAAGAAATATATATTATGAATGAAAAATCTAAGAAAGTTGCCCTTATTACTGGCATAACTGGCCAAGATGGAAGCTATTTGGTTGAGCTCCTGATTGAGAAGGGTTATGAAGTTCATGGTCTTGTTAGAAGAGCAAGTACGTTTAACAGGATTAGAATTGAAAAATACTTTGATCGTGATAACTATCCTGTAGGGGGGCTTGAACAAAGTTTTTTCTTGCATTATGCCGATCTTGGTGATTCTTCCTCTATTTTTCATGCGCTTCAAAAAATTATGCCTGACGAAATATATAATCTTGGAGCCCAAAGCCATGTTGGGATAAGTTTTGATACTCCAGAATACACTGCTGATGTGACTGGTATAGGAACCTTAAGGTTGTTAGAGGCTGTTCGAAGCACAGGTTTAGATTGTAAATTTTATCAAGCTGGTTCAAGCGAGATGTTTGGATTAGTTCAAGAAAATCCCCAAAGTGAAACTACCCCATTTTATCCAAGATCTCCATATGGGGCAGCAAAAGTTTACGGTCATTGGATTGCAAAAAATTATAGAGAGTCTTACAACATGTTTATTTCAAATGGAATACTCTTTAATCATGAATCGCCAAGAAGGGGTGAAAATTTTGTTACAAGAAAAATTACGCTTGGCGCTACAGCGATTTCTCTGGGTCTTCAAAAAGAGCTTGTGCTTGGTAATTTAGATGCAAAAAGAGACTGGGGATATGCCAAAGATTTTGTAGAGGGGATGTGGATGATGTTGCAACAAGATGAACCTGACGATTATGTTTTAGCAACTGGTGAAACTAAATCTGTTCGTGAATTTTGTGAGATTGTTTTTAATATACTTAATCTTGATATGGAAAAGTATGTAAGAAGTGATGAAAAATTTTTTAGGCCAGCTGAAGTAGATTATCTAAGAGGGGACGCTTCGAAGGCTAGAAAAAAATTGAATTGGAAGCCAAAAACCTCTTTACAAGAATTGGCAGAAATAATGATTCAATCTGATCTTGAATACCATAAAACTGGCAAGCTGAAATAATGGATTACATTCTGCCACTTGCCGACGACTCTTTCGGTGAAGAAGAGAGGCACGCGATGCTTTCTGTAATAGATTCTGGTAAATATACAATGGGAGAGAGGGTTGAAGAATTTGAAGAAGCTTTTTCAAATTGGGTTGGTACATCCCACTCTGTAATGGTTAACTCTGGTTCGTCTGCTAATCTTTTGCTAGTTTATTCGCAGATAGTTTCATCTTTTCAAAAAGATCTATTAAAGCCAGGAGATGAAGTATTAGTGCCAGCACTTTTATGGCCAACAACTATATGGCCCTTAGTTCAATTTGGTCTAAAGCCAGTGCTTGTTGATATCAATCTTAATAGTCTTGCAATGGATTTAGATGATTCTAAAAATAAGATTACTAGCAAAACAAAAGCTATTTTTCTAATTCATGTTTTAGGATATGCATGCGACATGGATCAATATGTTCAGTTTTGCAATTCAAATAATTTATTTTTGCTTGAAGATTGTTGTGAAAGTTTTGGCGCATTTGATAAATCAAGACATGTGGGCTCATTTGGTAAAGGCGGAACCTTTTCACATTTTTTTTCGCATCATTTAACCACAATGGAGGGAGGAACAATTACATCGAATTCTTTAGAATTAAGTGATGACTTAAAATCTTTGAGAGCTCATGGATGGGTTCGTAATCGCTCAGATATAGAAAAATTTTCAAATCAGTATAAGGAATTGGATAAAAGATTTTTATTTTTAATGCCAGGTTTTAATGTCAGACCTATGGAAATTCAAGCAGCAGTTGGAATGGTCCAACTTAGTAGAATGGATGAATTGCTTAGTTACAGGGACTATTTTGCAAAATATATAATTGATGAATTTAAAGGAATTGATTGGTTAAGAGTAGTTGGAGCAGAAAGGAATTCTATCAATATCAACAGAGAAAACAGAAATCATTCTTGGATGAATATATCATTTATCATTCAAGATAATTGTCCTATTTCACTGAGGGAGGTTGTCGAAATTTTTGAAAAATCTGGGATTGAAACTAGACCAATTATCACAGGAAACTTTGCTAATCAACCAGCGGCAAAATATATCTCAGACATAAAATCATACCCAAATGCACAAATTCTATCTGATCAGGGGTTCATGATAGGATGTCATGCGACTCAGATATCTGAATTGCTCTCAGAATCTATTAATGTTATTTCGGATAAACTGAGCTCACTGTGAAAGCTTTAATTGTTTTACCTTCCTACAACGAAAAGGACAATATAATTGATCTTATTAAAGCTATATTAGCAATTTCAAAATTATTTTATGTAGTTGTTGTTGATGATAATAGTCCAGATGGAACCATTGAGGTCATTGAAAAGGCAAAGACTACCATGCCTGATTTTGATCGTGACAGACTGCATTTAATTAAGCGATTTGAAAAAGATGGAAGGGGTGGAGCTGTATGGGATGGAATAAGATGGGGCCTTGCTTCAACCAGTGATTTTGAGTTTTTTGTCGAGATGGACTGTGACTTTTCACATAATCCTAATGAAATTCAAACTGGGTTAAATTTAGTTGCTCAAGGGTTTGATCTTGTTTTAGGCTCGCGATATCCAGATGGAAAAATTATTAATTGGCCTTTAAAGAGAAGAATCTTTAGTAGATTTGCAAATCTCTTATGTAGAATACTTATTAGTTGGAAATTTCATGACTACACTAATGGTTACAGATTTTATAATAAGAAATCTGCAACACATCTCTCAAAATCTAGAACTATGTTTAAAGGCTATATTAATCTTAGCGAAACAATTGCAAAGCTTTTAAAGCATAATTTTTCTATTGCTGCTTTTCCAATTATTTTTGAAAATCGCAAACTTGGCAAAAGCAATACAGACTTAAAAGAAATGCTTGGATCTTTTTTTGCAATTTTCCAAATTGCTGCAAGGTACTGGTTTGACAGAAAGTTCTAACATTCTAGGAATTTCAGGTTTCTCGGGAAGTATTGGTTCAACTGCAAGCTATTCTAAAGAAATATTAAGAATAGAATCAAGGTTGGAAGATCCACTTAATATGATAATTGAGGAGTTTAAAGATAAGTCAATAACACAGTATATTCATCTTGCAGCAGTCACTGATACAAATTGGTGCATAAATTATCCAAAAAAATGTTTTTTATTTAATGCAGAATTTTCAAAAAAGTTTTACCATGCAGCCTCAAGGGCAAAGGTTAAAAGATTTGTCTTTGTATCCTCATCTCATGTTTATGATCAATCTTATAAGCTTCCTTTTGATATAGATTCACCATTAAAACCAACTAGCATTTATGGGAAATCAAAATTACTTGCAGAAGAGAATTTATTATCAAAAAAAAATTATAATACTCAACTATCAATTGCCAGAGTTTTTAGTGTGACTGGAGATAACACGAGAGATCATTTTCTTTATCAAGGACTCCATAGAAGGGCGAGTAATCAAGATTTTTCTTTAATACCTGGATTAGAAAATACCAGGGATTTTCTAGAAGCATCAAAAGTGATGAGTGAATTGATACGTCTTGCAAAATCAGTTGATTTCCCCTCACTTATCAATGTTTGTTCTGGAAAGGGCAAAACAGTTCGTGAAATTGCTAGAGAGGTATTTTCTTTATATGGATTTGAAAAAGAAATAGACAAAATGCATTCAAAAAATGAAGCCTCTCCCAGTAAAATTATTGGAGTGCCTACAATATTTAAATGACTAAAATTCTCAAAAAAATAATTTCAACAAAACTCTCTATTTTTGCAGTTATTGGAGCAATTGGATTAATAATAAATTTGAATTCCTTTGTTATATATCTAAAATTTTTTTCTCCAACATTCTCATCTTTCATGGCATTTTCTACAGCTGTAATTTTTAATTACCTATGCCATGGCAAATTTTTGTGGCGATTTGATACTAGTCAAATATTAAAACATCAGCGATTTTTAAAATTCTATTTTGGATACTCTTTCAGTATGATTATAAATGTGTCCATAGTTTATTTCTTTCAATCTTATGTTGAAAATTTGGTCCTACTGCAAGTATCCGGAATAATAATTGGCTCATTATTGAATTTCTTTGTCTCAAGATTTTCATATACAGGAAAGCTAAACTAATCATGAAAACAAAAAATAAGATCAAAAAGGCAATTTTTCCTGTAGCCGGACTTGGAACAAGATTTTTACCTGCCACCAAAGCAATTCCGAAGGAAATGCTACCAATCATTGACAAGCCTTTGATTGAATATGCTGTAGAAGAGGCTGTAATGGCAGGGGTAGAAGAAATCATCTTTATAACCAGCCATACTAAGAGATCAATTGAAGATCATTTTGATGCAAATATTGAGCTTGAAGAAAAGTTGATGAAATTAGGCAAAACAGATGCAATAAAAAAAATTAATAGAACGATTTTCCAAAAGGTTTCATTTACTTATGTAAGACAAAATTCACAAAAAGGGTTGGGACATGCAATTCTTCAAGCAAAACATTTGGTCAAAGATGAGTATTTTGCAATTTTGCTTGCTGATGATCTAATTATTAACGAGCCATCAGCTACCCAGCAATTAATTAATGTTGCCAATGAAAAAAATTCATCTGTAATAGGTTTAAATAAAGTTTTTAAAGATCACATACATCGATATGGGGTTATTTCTTCAAAAAGACATTCTAAGCAAGAGAAATTATTTCTTCTTGATGGAATTATTGAAAAACCTCAATCAAACCCTCCATCTGATATGGCTGTTTTTGGAAGATATATTTTATCTCATAAAATTTTTAATTATTTAGAGAATTTAGATCCAGGAGTTGCTGGTGAAATTCAGTTAACTGACGCAATTAAGTTAATGTTAAAAGATTATCCTGTTTATGGGTATTTATATGATGGTATTAAATTTGATTGCGGATCAAAAGAAGGATATGTGAAGGCAATTTCTCACCTAGCATCTGAAATTCTTTCTCGATGAGAATATTACTAGCATTACTAAGAATATTACCTCCTGAGCTAGCTCATTCATTTGCACTGCACGCATTAAAATTCTTACATGCAATTAAATTAACTGATGTATTTTTTCCATTTAGATTACCTGAAGATCCCTTTAATATTGGGGGTTTGGTATTTAGAAATAAACTTGGTTTAGCCGCGGGATTGGATAAAAATGGAGATTTTATTGACTCGTTAGGAGCATTAGGTTTTGGCTTTATTGAAGTTGGAACTATTACTCCAAAGCCTCAATACGGTAATCAAAAACCAAGAATATTTCGTTTTCCAGATCAAGAAGCTATCGTAAATAGATTAGGCTTTAATAATAAAGGCGTAGATTATTTAGTTGATAGGATTAAGAAAAGAAACTACAAAGGAATTTTAGGAGTAAATATAGGAGCAAATAAGGATTCTTTGGGTCAGAAGAGAGTTGATGATTATATTGAATGTTTCATGAAGGTCTCTGCATATGCAGATTATATTTCAGTAAATATTTCTTCACCCAATACTCCTGGTTTGAGATCTTTGCATTCCAAAGAAAATTTTTTACTTTTGTTTGAGGCTATAGATAAAGCCCGTGAAATTACTAAATTTACTAATCCAATCTTTATAAAATTATCTCCAGATGAAGATTTAGATACAATTTTTGAAATCACTAAATCAATTAAAGATTTTAGTTTTGATGGAGTAATAGTATCCAATACTACAAATAAGATTACTGATTTTACATTTCGAGCTTCTGAAGATTCTTTAGGCGGTTTGTCGGGCAAACCTTTGCTCAAAAAATCTAACGAGCTACTTCATTCAATTCATTCAAATCAACCTAATCTCATAAAAATAGGTGTTGGTGGAGTACATAATAAAGAAAGTTTCAATATGAAATTTGAAAATGGAGCCTCATTAGTTCAAATATACACAAGCTTTATTTTTAAAGGTCCGGCAATTATAAGAGAATTGCTCAGTTAAGATTTTAATGGAATTACTAATTTCTATCTTTGTTATATTTTTTTTAATTGGTGCAATTAGTTTTTTAAAGCCCTCAAAGAAAATGAAAGCTTTAAGTAAAATTAGAATGTTGGCTGCAAAAGAGGGCTTTAAGATAGGATCTACTAATGATTTAAGAAAAAAATTCAAGAATTGGAATCCTGAAGTTGCAATATATCAAATTAAAAATTCTTCAGAATTAAAAAATTTACATTATCTGAGAAAAGAAAATAAGCTTGAACTTTACAAGCCAATTTCATTTAAATATGAAAAAAATTTTGAAATGATCGAGAAAAAAATTTCTAAATTACCATCTTCTGTACTTGAAATTATTTTTTATCAGTCCAATATAGCAATCGTTTGGAATGAATTGATTGGTATTGAAGAGCTTCTTAAAATAAAAGAAGCTTTATTAGAAATATGAATTTTTACAAATTTTAATTGAATAATTTATGTCAAAAACCCTTGTTATAGTTGAGTCACCCGCTAAAGCTAAAACTATTTCTAAGTATTTAGGTTCTGACTATATTGTAAAGTCTAGCGTTGGTCATATTAGAGATCTTCCAAAGGGAAAGTCTAAAAAACCTGCACAAAGAAATACCA
>MDSX01088652.1_pt1 | contig 10946 bp, 10 predicted proteins | sample 811141 | NCBI WGS metagenome assembly MDSX01 (sample SAMN05326642, study PRJNA326480) | marine metagenome | isolation source: seawater | place: Atlantic Ocean: South East | collected 2010
CCTATACTGGCTGGGGTGCCAAGGTTTCGTACGAGTTTGATGAATGGCGCCAACGCACCAATCACTATGATATGGAAGAGTTTCTGGAGAAACACGGGTATCCTCAGGACAAGTGGATGAAAGACCGCATCGTCCATGCAGTCACGCGATTCCAGGCTCTCTGGCGCGGATACATCTACAAAAAGGCTTATCCAATTGCCCGCCTAGATGCGATAGCAACACGGATCCTCAACGAAGCTGGACTTGCTACTTTCTGCGGACAAGAAGTTCCTGACCTCATCACCAAGCGCCAACGTGAAGCCGAACGAAATGCGCGGGCCCGCAACGGATTCCTCCATAATAATTGTTTTGGAGCACACATGGAGATTCTGTTTGATGAAAAACAAACCAGAGCCGCTATTTATAGCGGTGAAGTAATAAAAATACAGGGCCAGGGCGGCGACGGTCTATACTACTGGGTAAAATTTCATCACGATGGAGAGGTGCGAAAATACCACTGGAAAAGACTTCTCAACCTGAAGCTCGAATGTGACACCTTCAAATCAAAACACGGCATACTAGCGGAAATTAAAGGCAAAATTTCCGTCTACTGCTTCATACATGGAGCATCTTACACTACGGTAGTATATAAAAAAAAAATACAAAAAAAGAAATAAAAAAAAATACATAAAAACTCCTGTAAATATTAAATTAATGAATACTAACAAACAATATATGTGTCCTCACTGCAGTAAGACTTTTTTAACTCAAGTAGGAATGAGAAAATGCATAAATAAACATACAAATAGATGGAATGCTGACTCTGTAAAAAAACCACCAAAACAAAAAATACCGCCAAAAATGAGATTTAAAATATGGGAAACTTATGTAGGTGACCACATAGAAGCTATTTGTTTTTGTTGTAAATCTAAAAGGATAACACCTGTTACTAATTGTGATGCTTTTCAAGCAGGTCATATACTGTCTGAGAATGACGGAGGTAAAATAGAAATAGGTAATTTACTACCTATATGCGCTTCGTGTAATAGAAAAATGGGAACAACACATTGGGATGATTATGTGAAAGCTAAAAAGTTGTATATTAGGGTTCATGGAGATAATATACCTGAAATACATAAACAAGCTATATTATTGATACAACGTGTTTATAGAATTTATAAAGCTAAAAAGATTTATGAAATACCTATTAAAAAATATAGTAAAAAGGTGAAGAAAAAAAGAAAGAGAAAAAAATATCACTATATGAATCCAACATTTTCCTCTATGATGATGAGGAAAAAGTTAATATTCTAACGTCTTTTCTTCTTTCTAGTTTTGTTAGCCCCGTTTCGTGATTTTTTAAGTATTTTATTTTTTTCCTTATTAAATTTTCTTCTAATGTTTTTTATTTCAGTATTAGCATTTTTAAGTGTATGATGTAAATATACCAAGTCTTGTCTATTCATGTATATATATATATATCTACCGAAATTTTTTATTTATTCTATCCCCGATAAATATATTGGATGAAATATTACTTTTACTATAAGGTATATCATTTTTAATACACCAATTAATACATTTTTGAACATGTTGGCATTTTAAATTATACATTTTTTCTTGTTTTTTATCCTTATGTGTTATTATTTTTATTGTATTTAATATATTTTCTATTTGTTGATGGCCAAATATAGAATTAATTTCATTTATAGAATTTATATAGTAATTTTGTATGGGAACATCCAATATTGAATTTATCTTGTATTTATCGAAGTCAAATCCATTAAAAAATGTTAAAATACCTATAAATTTTTTATGCAAGTCCTCAATATTATCATATTTAAAGTGTTTACAAACAACATATTTTTCTGAGTTTGCGTATCTACTTGTATAAGGTTTCATTAATACTATCTTTTCATAAAATGTGCTTAGTAAATACAGTATATCTATTGTACTGTCTTCAAAAATATCAAATATTTTTAATACAAAATGTCCACCTTTCTTTTGCATAACTAAAGCATATAAAACTTGTGTAAAGATCAACCTAAAAGCTACTTGTTCTTGTTTATTAAAATCAGTAGAAAAATCAAATCCTCCATCTGCTGTAACAATATCCATACTATTTGAATGATTTTCGATAATATATTTCAAATTTTTTTCGTTATATAAGTCTCCTTTTTTATCAACACCAGAAACAAGTTTAATATTTGGATATTTTTGAAGTAAAAAATCTGCCTTATTCCATCCTGGTATATTTATATTTTTATCTTCCAATAAAGTCATACCATAATAGTTATCCTCTTTGTTATTTCTCAAATATGTAGTAGCTTCTATAAAACCACCAGGACCTTCTGCTAAATGAAATGATTTAATTGGAATATCATTTCGTGGTAATAATTTATGCGTATTATAAATTTCTATCAATTTAAAAAAAGCCCTAGAAATAGGCTTTAATTTACTAATAGAATTTTTTGTATTGGGTATAGTCGTATGTATGAATTCATATGGATTTGTAAATTTTTTTGTATTGTCCCAATGGGCTATATGTTTATCTATTAATCCCTTAATTTTATTTAAATATTTCTTTAAACTGATAACTCTTTTTTTATCATTAGTTATTTCCTTACAAACCAGTTTCAAATTGGAAGGCCTTATATCGTATTCTATTTGCGGTAATGTAAAATAAGTCATATTTTATATTATATAATTGTGTTATGTTTAAATGATTTAATTAGGTAATTTAACTTTTTTCTTATATTTTTTAACTTTACGCACTTGCTTTGGTGTTGGAGTTTCTATATCATCTTTTTTACTATCTTGAGGATCTATTGATAACGATGGATCATTCTTAGCAGTATAATGTATTTCTTCTTGAGCAGCATTTACACTATGGACCTTTTTGTAAATAAAGTAATTATTAAAGTATGATAGTCTTTTTTCTTTACTGCTTATTAATAAAGCATCACCAATATCAGCTTTTTTTATTTTACGACTTTCAATATCTTCTTCCATTTTATCAAATAAGTCATTAAATGATCCGATAGATTTATCAAAACCCATTTTTTTTACATCTTTTACAGGTGCTTTAACAAATCCATAATTTTCCATAATTTGGTTTAAATAATCAAAATTTACCAAGAACTCGGTAAATCTTTTACCAATAGTATCCATATAAACACTAATTTCATAACCCAAAGAACTATCATTATCTTCAAAATCATCATTATCGTAATCTTTTCGAATATCCCACATTTTTCCTTCCAGATTATCATTCATTTCAAATACACTTTCACCTTTTGATTTCCTAGACAAAGCTTTAAATAGTCGTTTTCCATCATAACAAGTTCCTATTAAATATCCACCAACCTTACAATTTTCACTAACATTTCTTAAATAACCATGTAGAGTTGTTTGGTCTTGAAAGAAGTAATGAAGTGAAAATTGTGTAGATATTATATTAAACCCGTCCTTTCCCTTACCATATAATTTAAAAGTTGTTTTACCTAAAGAAGATTCTTCCTTTGCTCCTGTATTATTTAATATAGCATTTACTACTTGTTTAGCTTTTTCGCTATATAATCCCGAACCATCTCTAATATTTTTAGAACTGTTTGCTTGTAAAAACATAGCTCTAGGCAAAACCTTGTATTTCTTTTTCGCTTTTAAATATCTACTACAAGATCCATTAATCCTATTTTCAATATTATCTTTTGATAAATCTACCCCAAATACAAATGATAATCGGGCATCTATCCATTTTTGTAAGTCACCTGCTTTTCCTACTGATGTGTCCATTAACGTATCACCCCTAGAACTAACATTAACTATTAATTTTCTCTTAACATATCTATTGTGAAAATCTCTTAGACCACGCACATCTTGACGGTTAGTAATTTTTTTATAGTATACTTCACTATCAGATACATCTGGAATATCTCTACCCGAAGTTATCATATCCTTCGTAACAGGATTATTAATAGATTCCCATACACTATCAGCAACATGAAACGCATTACCATAATTTTTTCCTCCATTTCTGAAATCAGCTGTTTTATCATAACGGACCCTTATTGGAACCCATTGATAATATTTATCTCTTGACGGGTCATACCTAAATTCTACGATAGTATTATCCTCTATTATTTCTTCTCCATTTTCAGTAATCATTTGTTTTGTAGATCCTTTATTATCAAGTATTAAACGACATTCATAAATTGGAAAATTTGGTGTATAACGAGTAGGTATAAACGGCATTGGTTTATATTTATTTCTTTCATTTATTTGATTATATTTTGGAAATTTTCCATCCATTAAATCAGCACAAGGATTTATAAAACCGTGTTTATTTTCGTCATAACCTACACGTAATATAACTGTTTTATATTGGGAAATTTGATTATTAGATGTTACATCTAGACCATTTTTAAATATATTACCAATTACTTCGTTATCACCACCATCTTTTACAGTTGAAATTAAGAAATCTACGGTGTTAAAAGCTGGAGGTTTCCATTTCATAGAATGGTTCCAAGTTACTTTTCTTGGTGGGATTATTTCACCTATATTATTTGAACCTACACTTTTATCACAAGGTGTAAATATTAAACCGTCTGTTTCATATTCAAACATCCCTTCTTCTACCCCATCAGATATAATCTTACATTGATCAAATATACTCGTATCTTCTTCCAAATTTGTGTAAAAGTTTTTCGTTTGTATTTTTAAAGGCGAATCATAATCTAAAACAACACAATTTGTATCTATTTCTTTTACAAATTTATTCAATCCATTTAATCTAAATTTATCTTTTGCTATTTTTTCATCCGAATATTTAAGCCCTTCCATTTGAATAAATGGAAACCCCTTATAGTTTTCATTATTTCTATAATAAATATCAAATGCTAAATATAAGTTGATGAAATCACCTGCTTTATTATATAATACGTGTTCTCCATCTATTATACTATTGTAAACATTCCTATGCTTTGTTACCATTCCTGTGAATTGAATATTCATATTTGTGTCTATCAAATAAATTTTTCCTATTTTTGATATAAACAATAATTTTCTTAATCCATCTGCTTTTTCTGTTACAGAATATTTATGATTTATATTTGGTATATTTGAATCTCCATCAATTTGGGTAATATTCGCAACTTCTAAACTTATAGAAGATGGTCCAATAAAATCACTTGGTCGTATATGTCTATTCTTTGATCCATCTTTTGTTTTTGGTAAAGGCTTGTCTCCATAAATAAGTTTCATATATTCGTCTTGAATATTCTTTTGTTCTTTAAATGAAATAGGAAAACTTGACTGTTGCCAACCAGACAAAATTATTTTAATTACATTTTTTAACATTATGGTTAATTCTTCTTCTGAATATCTTCGAGCTTTATCATTCAAAAGCTCTATCTCTATTTCATAATTTTCAGGATTATTAAATACTTCTGATTGTTCAACCGTATATTCACTTATAAAATATTTTCTCTTTTTTGATGTTTTTACAATACTACAATCTATTCTAAAAGGTAACTCATCTGATGTATAAGAATATCTTTTAATTAATCTAAAAGTTTTCTTTTGATTTGACCAATCATTCAATAGATTTTTAACCTTAAAACTCCCCTTATTTTCTATTGTTAATGTTACTTCAGATTTGTAATTTATTCTAAATTCGAAATCACGAAAATCTATTGGGGATAGTGATACTTCTTTTTCTTCCCCTTCTATTTTAACTTTTTTGCGGAATTTCTGTAAAAATTCTACATTACCATTATAAATAGGTTCAAATATATTTTCTTCCGATAAATTGTTATCCTTACAATATTTTTCTATTGCCGGAAGAGATTTAATACTTGTTCTAATATTACCCATTTTTTTTCTTCCTGTTTTTGGGTCATCATATTCATTCGAAACATTTAAAGTATATGTTCCTTGAGAATTATCACTAGTAAACCCCAAAGACTTTAATTTTTCTACAATATTATCAAAATCTATTTTCGTTAATGAATTATATCGATTTGTTCCAAAACGAACTTCAAATTCATCGTTTCGTCTCTTTTCTTTACCCAAATAGTAGTTAATATATAGATTTAATAGTTCGTGTGGTTTTGGTCCGTCAGTTTGAGACATTATATATAAAATATGAATATTATTTTATATATATTTTCAATTTTAATTAATTTTTTCTTGTATAAGTTGATATAACTCCTTTTTTGTCTTGCATTTTGTCGTAGTCTTCATTATATTTATTTTTAATGTTTTACATATTTCCCTTAGTTCTAAAACCTTATAATTTGATATAGCCTTTATTGGTTTAGATAAATTTAATATACGTAATTTGGCCTTTTTTAATTCTTCCAATCGTTCATCACTTACATCCATTACTCCATATTTTTCTTCTTTTTTATCATATTGTATAATACATTTTTTATTCGTATCATTGTTCAATTCTTCGAAATAAATATTTTCATCCAAATAAATAATATTTAACTTGTTAACTCGTATTAAAAATAAAAATAAATCTAAGCTTATTTTTTTATCATTCACCAAATTATCCTCTAGTTTTGTTTTTTTAAATTTATATTTTTTTAAGAGTTCTTTGTTTTCCCTTAATGTATATACCAAGTTAATTTTAAGATCTGTTTGACTTGTATATTTTTTCTCACGTTTTATTTCGTATTCACTATAACCATACTTATAAATTACATAACACCAAAATAATGTATCTTCTTCTTCAGGTATAAATATATCCTTTTTCACTTCCTTTTTTTCTTGAACCTTTATCTTTTTATGTTCTTCGGGTTTTTTTATTAATTCTTTCTTATATAAGATATTTTTTAAATTATCGTTATTAAATTCATATTTTTTACATGAATTTAAAAAACCTACTGATAAACTATTACGAACCATGACTTAATATAACTGTGCTCTTTTCTTTATTATCATTTTCAAAATAATCTTTATTTATTTCTTCCTTTATTGTTTCTATGTCTTTTAAGTTTTTTTCCTGTTTTGTTATGTACAATAAGGTTTTGTCTATTTCTTCCATAGTACTTTCATTAAATGAATTCATATTCACAAAAATACCATTTCTATTTTCACTATATTTGATATTGTTTTTTATTAATACTTTTAAAATTTTATTATGATGAAAAGCCTCTAAATTTTCTATTTTATCCTTTAATACTATTAATTTTCCTGTATCCATTTAAATTAAATAAGATTTATACTTTTAAGTAAAAGTTTATTTTTATCTTTTCCTGCTTCTTTTTCTTTTTCTTCTTTTATGTTTTGTTCTTCTTCTTTTCTTTTTTCTTCCTTTTCGTTTTGTTTTTCGTTTCCTTGATTTTTTACGAAGACGACGTGTCTTTCTTCCTCCTATTTGTCCTAATAATTTTAATGGTTTTTGTAAATATACGGAATTAAACTCTTTTAACATTTGTTGATTTAAAAGATATTCATTCTTAGCATTTGGATATTCTATAACTACCGATTTATTAAATACACCATTTGTTTTTTTACCACCACTATTATGTATATCAATTCTTGCACCTGGAGCTCTATTTAATGCACCATAACCGTGATCCTTGGAATATTTATAAGCTTTGGCTGAAAACTTTTTCCCTTCTTCTAGTTCTCTTCCTTCTCCACTTACAGTTGTAGATATAGCCTCTATTTCTTCATTCACAAGGCCAGGATTTTTTTTTTTAAATTTATTTACCCAATCGCGATCTTCTTCTGGTGTTCTACCTTGCCATATATATAGAGCAATCCAATTAGGATCTCCTGTTATTTTTACATATTTATCTATACCCTTTTCAAAACCGTCTGTAAAAGGACTACCTAATGTTTCAGGAACATAAAGACTAACCGGTAACTTACTATCGCTAAATGGTTTTTGTGTTTTTAAATATTCTTGAATACTTTTCTTTACATGTCCTGCTTTAAATAAACTTTTATGGAAAGGATCCCAACCAGAGCTAACTAAATTATGTAAACCTTTTATTCTATCGTGTTTTACTAATGCTTTTATTATATCTTGATAAACATAACTCAGTTTTCTTACTAAACCACCATCTATAGATAAAAATGAACGTGGAAAATTAGTATTTGCCTTTCCCATTAGTTTTATAACATTTTTTGCCCAAAATGTTTTACCTGAAGCACTGGGACCTAATCCCATAATCAATCTAGATTTTTCAGATTGAGGATCTAATTCTTTTAATTTAAAATACTTATGGTCGTTTTCCCATACACCAGACAAATTGCCGTCACCTAGTTCAAAAATAAATTTTAAAGGGAAAGACCCGTCTTCACCTTCATCATTTGCAGTTGTATCAATTACACTACTGCTTAAAACGCGTAACATAAATGCCGTAGAATTTATTTCTTTTTTTATTTGTGCTGATAAATTTTTAACACAATCTTTTTTACAGTATATCCATTCAGCTTTTCCATGTTTAATTTTTGTTTCTTTCGTCTTAGTAACAAGATCAATTACTTCTTTTATTTTATCTTCAGCATCAGTTAAGTTCATAATTTCTGGATTTAAAATTTCATTCTTGATTTCTAGAAATGTATTAAGTGATTTTTCTTCTCCTTTGTAGTCAACTATAACATTTTCTAAATATTTGTTTTCTGCATCTTCTTCTTTTTTTGTTTTTTTAAACAGAATTTCTAAACTTGGAACAAGTTGTCCTTCCGTCATTCCCCTCCTTCTCTTTCTTTTTTCACCACCTTTTAGGTTAATAGATGTCATATATATATATATATTATTCAAATAAAATATATATATTTTAAATTTAACGGTCTCTTTTGTATACCATACCTAAACGATGATGTTTGCGACCTTTGTATGTTTTACCTTTGTATTGAAATGAAGCAGCACCTGCTCTCTTAGATTTCAGCATAATTTTAAAGAACGCATTCATCTTTCTTTTACCTTTTTTACCTTTTTTGGCGGTTTTGCGACGACGACGACGACCTCCATCTTGAGCTGGGGCAACAGGCTCTTCTTCACCTACTGCTGGTGCGAGTTCAACCGCAGCTGGTTGGCTTTCTGAAGCAGAGCATTTTGAACCACCTCTTTGGCGACTACGGCGCTTTTTGCGTGCGGATTTACCGCGACGACGACTACGGCGACTTCTTTTTTGAGTTCTTCGGCGAGTTTTACGGGCCATTATACAATAACTATACATTATTTTTTATAAAGATAGATAATCAATCCTACTAAAATAGTCCCAATAGCAAATTCAATGTATTTTTTACGTGTTTTTGCTATTTCACGATTTTTAAATTCTTTTGGTTTATATTCATCATAATATTTGTCTAAACTATCATAAAATTCTTCTGTTGGTTGGCCTAATTGGATATAAATCTTATTAAATATAAAATGAACCCATTTCATCATAGACATTCGCGAGTCCAAATAAGGAGTAACAGGATATTGGTCTAATAAATCCATAAAATTTTTTCCAAAAGGTTCAATAGGTATAAATACTGGTAAATTAGAAATAAAATCGTAATATTTTTTTTTTGCTACATCATTTGGATTTGATGGATAAGTAATAGCTATTGTTTGTAATGTAAATTTTACATGGGGCAACCATACATTTGGATTCAACTTCATTATATACGAAAGGATATAAAAACAAAATGATTTTAACATATAAATGACTTCATATTCATCGTCACATCCATATCAGTTTTGTAATAATTGTGGCAAAACAGGTCACAGTTATAATCAGTGTTCTAAACCTATAACAAGCAATGGTGTTATAGCTTTTACTAAATCAGGAAAATCAGTTAAATATTTATTAATTTGTAGAAAAGATACATTAGGGTATGTTGAATTTTTAAGAGGTAAATATCCACTGTATAATAAGGACTATATACAAAATATTATTAATGAAATGACTGTACAGGAAAAAGCCAATTTACTTACAAAAGATTTCGATACATTATGGAAAGATTTATGGGGTAATTTTTGCGGTATCCAATACAGAAGTGAAGAGAAAAACTCAAAAGATAAATTTAATTCTATTAAAGAAGGTATTCATTTATTTGATGATAATTTTTTTAATTTAGAAAGTCTTATCCAAAATAGTAATACAAGTTGGACGGAACCTGAATGGGGATTTCCAAAAGGCCGTAGAAATTATCAAGAAAGTGATATTACTTGTGCTTTGAGAGAATTTAGTGAAGAAACAGGTATTCAAAAAAGTAATATTACTATTGTTAAAAATTTCATTCCTTTTGATGAAATATTTACAGGATCTAATTATAAGTCATATAAGCATAGATATTTTATGGGATATATGGAAAATTCAAATCTTCCTTGTAATATTCAAAAAAGCGAAGTCAGTCAATTTAAATGGGCAAATATAAATGAATCCATAAAATCAATACGCCCCTATAATTTAGAACGAATACAACTATTAAAGAATATTGAGAATGTTTTGCTTAAATATAGTTTAATCTCATAATATATTAATAATGCCTCCTAAAACAAAAAAATTAAAAAAAAGCACAGGAAATAATAAAACCCAAAAAAAAAACCCCTTTCACGATACTGCATTTAAAATAGACGGTATAGTTCTTCTAGGTACGGATGGTCATAAGTTAAGAATTCGTCAAAAAAAAAATCCAACTGATTCGCCTATTACTAGAAAACTTAATAGAGGTAAGGATTTTTGGAGCGAAGAAGATATTATAAAATTTAATTACTTAATTGGTAAAAGACAAAAAAGATTAGGAAATTATATTTTAAGTGATGAAGATAAAATAAATATAAAAAAATTATTAACAAAAAAATCAGAACAAACTGTTGGTGATAAATCAATATCAAAAGAACCTGAACAAGAAGAAGAACCTGAAAAAGAACCTGAAAAAGAACCTGAAAAAGAACCTGAACAAGAAGAAGAACCTGAAAAAGAAGAACCTGAACAAGAAGAAATAGATAA
>MDSX01024901.1_pt1 | contig 10945 bp, 7 predicted proteins | sample 811141 | NCBI WGS metagenome assembly MDSX01 (sample SAMN05326642, study PRJNA326480) | marine metagenome | isolation source: seawater | place: Atlantic Ocean: South East | collected 2010
AAGGCCTACTTTTGGCTTTCCGCAATAAAGTAAGTAAGTTCTTTAATACAGTGTCTTAATACAGGGTTAAGACGAGTATTTTTTCCGTTGATAACAAATAGATTATGGCTGAAGTTAAACAAACTGCCGTTGGCAATAGGCACCAGCCCTAGTGCCGCGCCCTGCTCTTTAGCCATGTAGTCTGGTAATAAACCAACATATTCGCCAGTCATAATGGCCGACATGGCTGCATCAAAGGAGTCTGAAAATGTTTGAATGGCTAAACGTGATTCATCTTCAATATAATTGGCTGACGATAAGCCTGAAATACCAATCGCAGGGTAGTCCTCAATATTCACGTTGTCGGGTAATTCACAATCACGGTATTTGGCTAACGGATGAGTAGGCGCACAATAAAGTCGCCCTTCAGTAGCAATACCGATTGGGTGGAAGGTAACTGACTCAGGTTTTACCATATCATAGGTAGAAACAACCAAGTGACATTCACCTGATAACGCCACATGCTCAACTTCATTGTACAAGCGGGTTTGGATATTCACATGAATATCATCAAACTTTTTCATTGTACTTTTAACCGCTTTACTTACAGCTAAGTGCATAGATAGCGGTAAGCCTGCCATTAACACTAACGTAATGTGCCCTGAGTAATCATCGTGAAGTGATTTTAAATTAAATACAAAGTTATCGAAGGCGTTGAAGATACGTTTTGTTTCTTGGAATACAACTTCGCCTTCTTTCGTCATTTGAAAACCGCCTCTGCCTCGATGACAAAGAACAAGATCAAGACGCTCTTCCAACTTTTTAATGGCAGCCCTTATGTTGGGACGCTGCATACGCAACACTGGTTCTGCCGCAGTAAATCCGTTGCAGCTTGCTACTGCGTAGAACACGCGAAGTAGCTTTATATCCGATTCCTGTAGACGGTTTAGCATAGAGTCACCCGTTTTAGGTATAGTTATAGATACTCAATAAGTGACTATATGCAAGTCGTCCTTTTATTACAACGATAAAATTGGCCTTTCTACCGTAATTTACAGTAAAAATTTCGCTTATTGGCCAATATTCTGGTTATCTCACCTCATACTAAAACTTTAGTATAAGCAGTTAGAGGTTAAGAGAGGGCCACAACTTGTTTTCTTAACGCTTCAATGTCATCCCGTAAGGATGCCGCCTTCTCAAATTCAAGCTCTCGGGCATAATTGAACATTTGCTTTTCCAGCTCTGCAATCTGATCCATAAGGTCGGTAGCACTGGCCGCTTTTTGTTGTTTTTTCTTCTCTTCAACTTTGCGTAGCCGCACCTTTCCAGACGCAGGGTGAGCGCCCTCGCCTAAATCCATAATATCGGTAATAGGCTTATTCAAACGCATAGGGGTAATGTTGTTCGCCGTATTATGTTCGATTTGCTTCTGACGACGACGCCCGGTTTCGTCCATGGCTTTACGCATGGATTTAGTAATAGAATCGGCATACAAAATGGCTCGGCCATTAATGTGTCTGGCGGCCCGACCGATTGTTTGAATGAGTGAACGCTCTGCGCGTAGGAAACCTTCTTTATCGGCATCTAATATTGCAACCAAAGACACCTCTGGCATATCAAGGCCTTCTCGTAACAGGTTAATTCCCACGAGCACATCAAACTTACCAATCCGTAAGTCTCGAATAATCTCGATACGTTCCACGGTATCAATGTCTGAGTGCAAGTACCTGACTTTCACACCGTGTTCGTTAAGGTATTCGCTTAAATCTTCTGCCATTCGCTTAGTCAGCGTGGTAATCAATACCCTTTCATCAACTTTCACCCGCTTTTGAATCTCAGAAAGCACGTCGTCAACCTGAGTAGCAACAGGGCGAACTTCAATTTCAGGATCCAGTAAGCCCGTAGGACGAACAACTTGCTCTACAATATCGCCCTGCGTTTTATTCAATTCATATTCGCCTGGCGTTGCCGACACATAAATAGTTTGAGGGCATATTTGTTCAAATTCGTCGAATTTAAGCGGGCGATTATCTAACGCTGATGGAAGACGAAATCCAAATTCAACTAAAGTTTCTTTGCGGGATCTATCCCCTTTGTACATGGCTCCCACTTGCGATACGGTAACGTGAGATTCATCTATAAACATTAAGCCATCCGCTGGGAAATAATCTAATAAGGTTGGCGGTGGCTCGCCCGGCGCCCGACCAGAAAGGTAACGAGAATAGTTTTCTATCCCAGAGCAGTACCCCAACTCCATCATCATTTCGATATCAAACTGTGTACGCTGAGAGATACGTTGCTCTTCCAGTAATTTGTTTGCCTGTTGCAACTGAGTTTTACGTTCTTTTAGCTCACCTTTAATACGCTCGATAGCATCGAGAATCTTTTCTCGAGGTGTAACATAGTGGGTTTTCGGAAACACCGTTGCCCGGATAACCGATTTATCGACCGCGCCGGTAAGCGGGTCGAAAAGGCTTATTTTATCTATTTCATCATCAAACAGCTCAACCCGAACCGCTTGCTTTTCTGCATCGGCGGGAAAAATATCTATAACATCGCCACGCACGCGAAATGTGCCTCGCTCAAAAGCTAAATCGTTGCGTTTATATTGTAATTCAGCAAGACGACGTAATATGTCCCGTTGATCCATGGTGTCGCCTTGGCGCAAATGGAGCAGCATTTTCATATAGGATTCAGGGTCGCCCAAACCATATATTGCAGACACACTTGCCACAATTACGACATCCCGGCGCTCCATCAGCGCCTTAGTCGCAGATAATCGCATTTGCTCAATGTGGTCGTTAATTGAGGCATCTTTCTCAATGAAGGTATCTGTACTAGGAACGTAGGCTTCCGGCTGATAATAATCGTAATAAGAAACAAAGTACTCTACCGCATTGTTAGGGAAGAACTCTTTCATTTCGCCATACAATTGCGCAGCAAGGGTTTTATTGTGCGCCAAAATTAAGGTAGGACGTTGCACTTCACTAATCACGTTTGCCATAGTAAAGGTTTTTCCTGAGCCAGTAACGCCCAATAGGGTTTGCGCGGCTAACCCACTCTCTAGCCCATCCACAAGGGTAGCTATAGCGTTGGGTTGATCGCCTGCTGGCTTGTAATTTGAATGGAGTTCAAATCCTTTACTCATTAAACACTACCTTTTTTACTTGTGTTCATTGTGTACGTCGCTAGCATCGAATTGCGTGATTGCTCGTTGAAACACCACCACCGACACACATGCCATTGCGATGTTTGCAATAACTGTTCCCCAGAACAGCCCCTTTAAGCCATACAAATAACTCGCGGCTACACTTATTGGGACTAAAAATACAAATAATCGGATCACACTTAATGCTAGCGCGCTCATAGGCCGATGCATTGCATTTAGCGAAGAGTTGGTAAGTATGATAATACCCTGCATGCCATAGCCTAGCGGCACTATCATAAGAAATAACTGAATAAGTGCTGACACTTCGGGTTCTTTCGCAAACGCAGCGCCTATCCACGTGGACAACACCCACATAATGACGAATACGGTGAATTGCCAAAAAAGCACAAATTTGAGAGTTAACGAATAAGCGCGTTTCACCCGGTCTATTTTATTTGCCCCAACATTTTGGCTTATGAACGGAGGAAGCGTCATAGACAATGCTAATACAAGAATACTGGCAATAGACTCCAACCGGTTCCCTACGCCCCACGCAGCCACTGCGGCGGGTCCATAAGCAGCGACAACCGCTGTCATCACTCCACCGGCTATTGGGGTTAACATATTGGCTCCCGCTGCAGGAAGGCCAATACGCAGTATTTCACTGCTACTGGCCTTTAACTCAGTAAAAGACAACAGCCTAGGTAACATTAATTTACGTTGCACCGCTAACAGATACAGGATCCAAAACGCGCCCACACACCACGCTAGCAGGGTGGCTAATGCGGCACCTTGAATGCCCATGGCCGGTACCGGACCAAAGCCAAAAATAAAGACAGGGTCAAGAATAGCGTTAATACCGCCTACGCTTGCCATTACAACACTTGGCGTACGCGTGTCACCACACGCCCGAAGTACACTATTGCCAACCATAGGTAGCGAGAGAAAAACGCTAGAGAGATACCACAGCCCCATATAGTCATAAATATAAGGCATCAATAAAACTGGGGCGTTTAACATAGAGAAAACGAGCTCGATCGTGAAATAACCCACGCAAGCCAAGCTTCCAACCAATATGGCGGATAACATGAGTGAACCGGTAGCATAATGCTGGGATAAGGTTAAATCATTGCTACCCTGTAGTCTGCCAATAATGGCAGATGTGCCAATGCCCAGACCAATGTTAAGACTAATCACGGTGAACGTCACAGGGAAAGTAAAACTAATAGCGGCAAGTTGCTCAGTGCCCAGTAAGCTGACAAAAAAGGTATCTATCAACCCGAAGCTCATCATCATGATCATGCCCAGAATCATTGGAATGGTCATGCGCTTCAATGTGGAACTGATATCACCTTCAATTAAACTGGATGTTTTGCCAGCAGAAGTGTTTTTACTCACGAGCCCTCTCAGTGTTATAGGTTTTAAATGTAGCGCTAAGCCCACTACTCACGTTTTGGGCTTCACCGTTCTCGGTAGCAGCATATTGATTTTACCGATTCCAAGAATCAAAGAGCATAAGTCTAAGGGACGCACTCTTAATAAGCTACGATAAATCGACCAAGCTTCTAAAATGAGAGAAGGCCATCTCACTCCCTACCCGATTTGACGAAAGCAGGGGTGTTTTTTAAACTTTCGTCTAATTATTAAACGAAACCCGTGTAAATGATCGTTTTTGCAGTCGAAGTCCTGCTAGTTTACTCCATGGGATAGTTAACCAACGCTTTCGGCTCCGTGACAAATTTGTGACATCTAGATGTCGTTTATAAGTCACCACGTATTTTAGAAAGCGCTATTTGTAATTTATTGATTTTACGCAATGATTGTTAAACATTTGTAAATTCCACTTCGCGGCGACCGCAAAAATCGTTCACCAAGTGTGCATTCGGCGATTTAACACACAAGATATTTTTTGTCCACTAGATCTAAAAAGATCATCTAGGCAGATCAATTAAAAACACCTAAGTGACTATTTTATATGTAAATAACAAAATAATTAACACCAATAGCTATTGATCATACTCCACATGATCAGTGTTCATGTGGCGGCAAAAAACATCTATCAACACACTTATCCACAGATTTAGTGGATAAGTAGCTACAAGCCAGTAACCACGCTACTTTTTGTGACAAATGATTTTGGTAAGGTAAGTAACAACTAACCTTGCGATACTTACGTACAGGTTACACATTTATTAAATACTGTATATACACTCAGTAATCAAAGCTTTTGTTATTCTATTTTGTTATAGATGTTTTATAATCGGGATAGGAAATAAAATCCCTTACTTAGAAAAAAATGGCATCGACGTCTGTGCCTACTATTTCAGTGGGTGACGCCAATGGCTCAATAAATAACCATTATTTTTCGGCATTTGGTGCTTAATTAAGCACAAAAGCGCTAAAAAGCTATTTTTTGTCCACTTAGCACAAAAAAATGCGGAAGGTTGTTGACAGCAACCGAGTACCTCTTTAATATTCGCCTCCGTTGAAAAGCAGGTCCCCCTTAGCTCAGTTGGTTAGAGCGACGGACTGTTAATCCGCAGGTCCCCCGTTCGAGTCGGGGAGGGGGAGCCAACTTTTCATCAACAACTTAGGTGTCGATTCCCCCTTAGCTCAGTTGGTTAGAGCGACGGACTGTTAATCCGCAGGTCCCCCGTTCGAGTCGGGGAGGGGGAGCCACTTAGTTGGCTCATACGCGATAATCTCCCAGCAAGACCTTTTTAAGATTTCCTTCGAAATTTACGAATAAAGACATTAAATAACCCTAATTCAATCAAGTTGTTAATCTGCCCTTAAAAGGCGATAATAGCCGCCAAAATTTTGAATTCATAAATGGGCAACGCCCATCACGCCCTTAAACGGGAATTGTTATTTTCATGACTGATTTTTTATTGCTTCTTATAGGCACAGTATTAGTAAACAATTTTGTTCTGGTTAAGTTTCTAGGCTTATGCCCGTTTATGGGTGTGTCCAGCAAACTAGAAACCGCTATGGGTATGTCTATGGCGACAACCTTTGTACTGACGCTTGCCTCAGCAACCAGTTACCTCGTAGAAACCTATTTATTAGCACCCTTGGGTATTGGCTATTTGCGCACATTAGCCTTCATTCTGGTTATTGCTGTTGTGGTACAATTTACAGAAATGGTGGTTCACAAAACCAGCCCTACCCTTTATCGCCTTCTGGGCATTTTCCTTCCCCTCATTACGACAAATTGTGCGGTACTTGGTGTTGCATTATTGAACTTAACTGAACAACACACTTTTATTGAAAGCCTAATTTACGGCTTTGGTGCTGCTGTAGGTTTTTCTCTTGTTCTTGTTTTATTTGCCGCCATGCGAGAACGTTTGGCCGCAGCCGATGTGCCCGTGGCCTTTAAAGGGGCGTCTATTGCGATGATTACAGCGGGCTTGATGTCTCTCGCGTTCATGGGCTTTAGTGGATTGGTGAAAATATAATGACCATTACCTATGCCGTTATCGCGTTGGGCGCACTGGCGCTACTTTTTGGGCTTATTTTAGGCTATGCCAGTATTCGCTTTAAGGTAGATGCCGACCCCTTAGTCGATCAGATTGACGAAGTGCTTCCGCAAACCCAATGTGGCCAATGTGGCTACCCCGGTTGTCGTCCTTATGCTGAAGCCATTGCCAATGGCGATGAAATTAACAAATGTCCTCCCGGTGGCGAGTCGACAATTAAAAAATTAGCCGACTTAATGGGCGTTGAACCCAAGCCTCTAGACGATGCCCACGGCGAAGAAGACGTCAAGAAAGTAGCCTTTATAAGAGAAGATGAATGTATAGGCTGCACTAAATGCATTCAGGCCTGCCCCGTAGATGCCATACTTGGCGCAGCCAAACACATGCACACGGTAATTGCAGAAGAATGTACAGGGTGCGATTTATGTGTAGATCCCTGCCCTGTAGATTGTATAGACATGGTTCCAGTAACAGAGACAACTGCTACATGGAAATGGGACTTTTCTTCATCACCCAAGGGTGATATTCCAATTAAAATGGTGTCTTGAGCGTTGAAGTATCCAAGTTTTGACCACATCATCGAGTCATTAAACGCGGGAAAGCTATTTTCTTTCCCTGGTGGTGTGCACCCTGACGACAAAAAATCGCTGTCTAATACAGAATCAATCGCCACGGCTCCAATGCCTGATATCCTAGTGCTGCCTTTGCGCCAACATGTAGGCTCTGAAGGGCAATGCTGCGTTAGCGTGGGTGATTATGTTTTCAAAGGGCAACCGATATCCACCACCACATCGCCCTACTCTGTGCCGGTACATGCACCTACCTCAGGCGAGATCATTGCCATTGCCCCTCACGTAGTCGCTCACCCAAGTGGGCTAACCGAAATGTGTGTGAGTATAAAACCTGATGGCAAGGATACATGGGGAGAACTCACGCCATTAATGGATTATCAGCAGCGTGATAAAAGCCAGGTTATTGAAGCAATCTGCCAGGCCGGTGTCGCGGGCATGGGTGGAGCAGGTTTCCCTACCCATATAAAAACCGCAAACAGTAAACCCGTCGAATTCTTAGTGATTAATGGTGTGGAGTGCGAACCCTACATCACCTCTGATGATAGGCTAATGCGTGAACACGCCTGGCAAATTAGACAAGGTCTAGATATTCTCAATCACCTTGTTTCACCAAAAGCTATTATTATCGCGGTTGAGGACAATAAACCTCAGGCCATTGAGGCGTTAAATATTGCCTGCCAAGATAAACAAGAATATCGGGTTGTACCAATAGAAACCAAGTACCCCGCTGGCGGTGAAAAACAGCTTATTCAAGTTCTCACCGGGCGCGAAGTTCCACGTAATGGTTTACCTGCCGATGTAGGGGTAATCATGTTTAACGTAGGCACATGTTATGCTATTGCCGATGCCATATTGCACGGTAAGCCCTTGATTGAAAGAATTGTTACCGTGACAGGCGACGCAGTAGAACATGCGCGAAATTTCCGCGTATTGCTAGGTACGCCAGTCTCTCACTTACTTGATGCCGCCAAATACCAACCTAAAAAACAAAAAAGCCCCCGGGTTATTATGGGTGGGCCAATGATGGGGTTTGCGCTAGCAGACGCTACCATTCCGGTGGTGAAAACAACTAACTGCTTGTTAGTTCCCAGCAAAAAAGAACTTGTGGCGGATAACGCAGAACGCCCCTGTATTCGCTGCAGCGCCTGCGCTGATGCCTGCCCCGCTTCACTACTGCCTCAACAGATGTTTTGGCACGCGAAAGCAAAAGAATACGACAAAGCAGAAGAGTACGATTTATTCGATTGCATTGAATGTGGCGCGTGTGCATACGTATGCCCGAGTGAAATCCCGTTGGTTCACTATTATCGCCAAGCGAAATCTGAAATTAGACTGCAAAGAGATGAGCGCAATAAAGCAGAAAAAGCCAAACAACGATTTGAAGCACGCAATGAACGTTTAGCGAGAGAAAAACGGGAACGAGAAGAAAAACACCGTAAGGCAAAAGAAGCACGTTTAGCCGCCACTAATAATAAAACCACAACAACCGCTAGCAGCGGTTCTGAGAGCGCTAAAGGCGGCGGTGCGAAAGATAAAGTTGCAGCGGCATTGGCACGAGCAAAAGCCAAAAAAGCCGCTCAGCAAGCTCAGGCGAGTGCTGATGAAGCAAGCCTAAGCCAGTCTACAGAAACCGATAACGCCAAAGACGCGAAGAAGGCACAAGTTGCTGCCGCTATTGCACGAGCAAAAGCGAAGAAAGCCGCACAACAGGCCGAAACAACATCTGCTACGCCGTCGAGTGAATCAGCCACGAACGCGCCTGACTCACCGCCACAGCAAACTGAATTATCAGCGGCAGATGAGAAAAAAGCCCGGGTAGCCGCCGCCGTTGCTCGCGCTAAAGCCAAGAAAGCGGCGCAAGCTAAAGCGTCAATGTCTGATGCGGCAAATGAGAACAAAACAGACTTATCTAGCGACGGCGCTAAAGAAGAAAGCGCACCCGTATCGAGGCCCCCTGCCGGTTTGTCTACTGATGAAGCAGACAGCAAAAAGGCGCGAATTGCCGCTGCCGTTGCGAAAGCTAAAGCGAAAAAAGCCACGCAACAAGAAACGGCAGAAGAAACCAAAACACCTTCTTCCCAAAGCAGCGAGCAATCCACTGAACAGGCTGAGCAGCAAGACGTATCCGATCCCGCCGCAGAGAAAAAAGCTCGAATTGCAGCGGCTGTGGCTAAGGCAAAAGCCAAGAAGGCGAAAGCTGAGCGTGAGAAAAATTCATGAAATTATCGTTATCTAGTTCACCACACCAAAGAGTAAAGCGTGATACCGGCCAAGTCATGCGCTTGGTGGTTTATGCCATGATCCCCGGCATTTTGGCGCAGGCGTACTTTTTTGGTTGGGGCGTACTCATTCAAGCATTACTTGCCGTCATCAGTGCCACGGTGTTTGAAGGTATTATACTATGGCTTAGAAAACGGCCTATCGAGCGCACATTAACCGATTATTCAGCGGTAGTGACTGGCCTGCTTATTGCCATAAGTATTCCCCCTACACTGCCTTGGTGGATGACAGTAACAGGTGTATTTTTTGCTATTGTGGTCGCAAAGCACGTGTATGGCGGGCTAGGTTTTAATATATTTACCCCCGCCATGATTGCCTATGTGGTGCTACTCATTTCCTTCCCCGCAGCCATGAGCCTTTGGTTAGTGCCCGTTACCCATGCCAGCATTACGCCCAATTTGTTAGATTCGGTATCGCTAATTTTCAGTGGCTATACCACCAGCGGCTACGATGTCACTCAGCTGCGCACCATTGCCGATGGCGTCACTATGGCCACTCCCTTGGACACATTAAAAACCAATTTAACTCAAGGGTTAACTTATTCTGAATCGCTTGCTCAACCCATTTTTCAAGGTGGCTTTTTTGATGCAGCCGGTGCCGGATGGGGCTGGGTTAGCCTAGCCTACCTATTAGGGGGCGTTTGGCTAGTAAGACTAAAAGTCATCAGTTGGCACATTCCATTAAGCCTTATGTTAGCGGTAGCCATTTTATCCTCGCTGCTTCACATGGTAGACAGCGATTACTTTGCATCACCACTCTTCCACCTGTTAAATGGGGCGGTCATGGTAGGGGCATTTTTTATTGCTACCGACCCGGTGTCTGCTTCAACCACGCCTAAAGGGCGAATTATTTTCGGTGCAGCCATTGGCTTTTGGGTGGTCATTATACGTACCTTCGGCGGCTACCCCGATGCCATTGCATTTGCTGTTATTATTATGAACATGGCCGTTCCTCTAATAGATTATTACACCAAACCTCGTACCTATGGTCGTGGCGTTCGCAAGGTTCAACGGGGAGACTAACGCAGATGAAAGATACTCTGGCGAAAAATGGGCTGATGTTAGGCACATTCGCGGTAATCACCACGGCGCTCATTGCCATGACATTTTTTACTACCGAGCCGCGAATTGAACAACAAAAAGCACGTAAGTTATTAAGCGTGCTTAATGAAGTTGTCCCCCATAAATTACATGACAATGCCATGTATGCAGACTGCACTGAAGTGGTATCGAAGCAACTGGGCAATACCCTGCCACACCGGGTATATCGTGCCACACTAAATGGCGCTCCCTCGGCACTTGTTCTAGAAGCCACAGCGCCCGATGGCTACAGTGGTGACATTGAATTAGTGATTGGCGTAGACACCCAGCTCAAAGTACTAGGAGTACGGGTTCTAGAGCATAAAGAAACACCTGGGCTAGGCGACAAAATAGAATTATCGGTAAGCAATTGGATAACCCAATTTACTGGAAAACGGTTTAATGCCG
>MDSX01081373.1_pt1 | contig 10945 bp, 11 predicted proteins | sample 811141 | NCBI WGS metagenome assembly MDSX01 (sample SAMN05326642, study PRJNA326480) | marine metagenome | isolation source: seawater | place: Atlantic Ocean: South East | collected 2010
ATATTCTACTAACACAGACCCCGAGACTTTTGCGAATATACAAGATTTGTCTAATTGGACATACGCCTGTGATTTAACTAAAAACACTACACCGCCTAGTGGTGGTGGAATTACACCCGTTGCTGTCATACCTTTGACAAGTGGTATATGGGTAGCTTTTTTTAGTGGTTTTACTTACTTAGAAACTAATGCTTCAGGTGAGTTTATATACTATGTAACTGAAGCTATTAATGCAAAAAATCATTACATAAAATATGACCCTTCAAGTAGCACATGGAAAGATCCTACAAGTGCTGATGGAGATGGGTATGGAACAGGGACACCCGCTGTAATAGAAGTAAATGTTGATCAAATTTTATTAAAAGAAGGTGGTAGTATTTACGGAGTATTTACAAACCCATATTACGTTGCTCCTACATATACCTACATTGGATTTTATGGTGTTCCTTACCCTCAAGTAACACATTATGCTGTTGCGTTTGCTGAATTAATTTTATCAACAACTGATGGAATAACTATTAACCACACTAACAAAGACACTTACATTAATTCATTCAACTTAATTAAAGGTGCTTGGAGATCAGGTGAATACAATAGTTCAACTATTATGGACGGTAATAATAATTATGTAGATCCGTTTTTAACATTTAATTATACTTTACCATCAGGGAGCGATACTGCTGCTGTTTATTTCTATATGGAAATGGTTAATCCTACAAACATCAGTGGAGGTTCTTATTACAGTGGTAATGGAACATTCAAATTTAATTCAGGTAAAATATACGGCACAAATACAGACCCTACAACTTTTGTTGATTCTACCGATAGCAGTAATTGGACTGAATTATGTGATTTGACAAAGGCTGGTTAAACATAAAAAATGCTATGAGGCATAAATAATTTTTCTATGAATATTTTTGTATATATAAAAAAAAATTTTATTTGAACCCCCATGAATTTTGGCGAGCGTAGCAAAAAAAAGATCGCCGACAGGAGGGAGGGAATGAAAGGGTTACGTTTTTTTTCTCAAGAGCAGAGTGAAACGGAGCGAGGGATAATCAAATTTAATTGTTCATATTATTATTTTAATTGTTTAAATTTACATGTATTTAGTTTTAAACTCATCGACACTCAAAACAGTCGTATTATTAGCAATAGCTTTCTTATATTTCTTAGTTTGTGTATCTGGTTTAGCAGTAATCAATACATTAATCGATTTAGACCATTCACTTTCAATACTGCCACCATTTTTTTCAATAAATGCACTTAATTCTTTATCTTTTCCACCGGTAAACAGAAACTTCATGTTTGCAAATTTACCAGTTTTTGCAATCTTTTTTGTCGTATCTTTTTCTTTTACATCACAGTATGACATTAATTGATTATCTTTCATAAATTTTTTAAAGTTATCAATATGTTCAATAAATTTATTAGCTGTTACACCTCCAATTCCATTAATCTCGGTTAATTGCTCTACTTTAGGAACAGAGTTAACGAAATTAGGATATTTATCATATATCAATCGTAGAGTTTTTTCAGCAAATCCATTTCCAAAAGAATTACTCACTTCCATCAACTGAACACAATCAAGATTACTCTTAACTTTAGAGATTCCAGCGATCATACTCTTGATAGATATATCACCAAAACCAGCGATCTTAAAAGATTTTACTTGTTCGACAGTTAGTGCAAATAGTGCTTCCACATCTTTCACACCGGCATCGAATAGTTTCTTGATAGTTCCACCTTTTACTCCATCTATGTCTAATTTTTTAATAGTGTGTTCAAACTGTTTTAATTGAATCTCAATCGATAATTCAGAATCATCTTCAACATCAGTAACTTTGATATGTAATCCGTTATCAGTGAACTCATATTTGTATGGAGGCATTTGAGGTTCAACAGGTTTAACTACTTCTTTAATATATGGAATAACATCTCCACTGCGCATGATTTTTATTTCTGCACCAGGACCGATGCCATTATCAATGATGAATTTAGCATTGAAACCAGTAGCTCTTTGAATGGTTACTCCACCTAAAGCAACAGGTTCACATACTACTGTTGGAATTACAAATTTATCTTTCGATATTTTCCATTCAACATTTTTGACAATCGTAGAAACTGCTTGTGTAGGAAGTTTAAATGCAAATGCAAAGTCTGGATTACCACTTTTATTCACCGCATGATTTTTTGATGCATCTGTAACAATGATACCATCAATTTCAAAAGGAGAGTCTTTACGTCGAACTTTCAACATATGAGTCAAAATATCAACTGATATTTCTTCATTATTCTCTGTATGAACAGTATTGAATCCTTTGCTTTTAAGAAATTTAATTTGTTCATTAGCAGGTAATCGTGGTTCAATGACTTCGTATGCTATGAATCTCATATATTCGATGATATCTTTATTGGGTTTTTTAGCATTTGTTTGTCCGGATACTGTATTTCGTGGATTACTTTGTTCGATGCCGTTATCAACAAGAATGTTGAAATCACATTTGGTAAGAATAATCTCACCACGAATGACACAATTGTCTGGTATTTCTTTAGGAATTTTTAGATGTTCAATGAGATGAGATATGTTTCTACCTTGTGAACCATTGCCTCGGGTGTATAAAACACCATTTGCAAGCAGTCCAGAGACACCATCGAGTTTATCTGTCACAACATAAGGACCTTTATATTTTTTCATCCATCTATTGAGTTCTTTTTCGTGTTGAGGTTTATATTTATCCATACTACCCATCCAATAAGGGAGTTTAACAGCATCTTTGCTATCTACTTTTGATCCGACATCATTATTTTTTATGAATCCTTTAGAAAGGGCATAATCTTTAATTTCATCGAATACATCATCTGATACAAGATTGTTACCTTTTTCATGATATTCTTTCTCGAGTTTGTCAATCAATCGAATCACATCTTTTTTCTCTATAGTTTGTAAAACATTCACAGTATCCACTTCTAATGATTTTAAGAATTTCTTGGTGATTTTCATTTAAAATTAAATAACTTTTTTTTTTAAAATGAATATATATATATCAACTATCCTTGATTTTTATGATATGTATATAAGATGTATTCATTTTTTTTCATACATTTTTTTATATATGTTTCATAATCAGATTCTTTTCATAAAATATGTTAATGATGATGATAAAATAAGTTATATAGTTCCAATGTTACAATTATGTTTTCATAATAAGTATACTCCAGGTGTAAGTGTATATAATCCATTTGAAAAATTAGAGTTGTGTTATGTGAGCTATATAAAAGATTCGCATATTGAGTATTTAGCTTGTTCTGAACGTTGTGTATTTGATATTCAAATTAAAATCAATCATTTGAATCACAACGAAAACTACGAAAAAAGACATGCAATTGCAAAGAAGTATATTTTTGTTGAGATAGGTAATAATAATGTAACAGAAAGCTTTAAAAAAATTGGTTGGTCATTAGTTGATGAAGAAATATCAGTTGGAGAATATAAAAGAATAACTGAATTACCATTAGACGATGATGCAACGTTGGATTTAACTGATGCAGATAATCTGGATATTCATGAATTAAAAAATAATGATGTAATAATTTAAAAACAAAAAATAACATACAAGTAATAAACACCGTCAAATATGAGAAACTTGCTTATTACTCTGAATATAGTTCAATTTGGAACAATTATAGGATTACTGAAGCAAATAAAAAGCTATGATGAATTCTTTAAGAAATGCCGTAATATAATGAATGATAGTCCATGAACAAAAAAGTTACAAGAAAAACTAACGGTAACGACATGAATAGAATATATGTATGTATTGTTAAGTGATTATTTTTTACATATTTATCTTATATGCTTCTATTATACCAGAGTCAAGCTTATTTGTAGTTCGTGGAACAAATCCATATTTTGCTAGTGACGTTAATTTTATTCTCGTAAAAGGGTGTCTATAAGTATTGTTGTAATATTCAGGGAATTCATTTTGTAAAACATTTGTTTCTTCTATTTTTCTTATATAAATTTTATATTTCGGTGGTTCTTTTAATGTTCGTGGGTTTATCGTTTCCATTTTGGTAATTTCATAACATATATGACTTAATGAGTTACCTACAAAATAATAGCCAGGTATTTTCTCATTTATTATGTAATCGAGAAATTCATCATTTTTATTTAATTTAAATTGACCACGATACTCGATATAGTTTCCATGCACACTATCTCTGTGAACTTTTTTTGTACTCCAAATTGTGAGCACTTCTTCTTTGTTGTTTTCCTCAATACTTTTTATTAATTTATTATACCATTCAATGATGTTTTTTTTAAAATTTTTATAAATGTGGTATTCATCAATAAGACTTTGAGGAAATTCCATTGTCATTTTTGGTTTGAATAATATTTTTGTTAGTCAAATTCTTATTTATACAATTCCAAAGAGGATCATTTTTTTACAAATGATCGATAAAACATAATTATTTAAACATTGTTCACGAAGATAATCTTATTAATAAGTATGACTGAAGAAGAAGATATTTTTTTGAATGATATATGGAGTGTTTATTTTCACAATCCTATTTCCAACAATTGGGAGAGGGATGGATATGTGAAGATTAGCGACATTAGTACTATTATAGATTTCTGGAAAGTTTTCAATGAACTCGATAATTACATTCAAAGTGGTATGTTCTTTTTCATGAGAGAACATATATTTCCAAAGTGGGACGACCCTCTAAATAAAGAAGGTTCATTTTTGTCATTCAAAGTCATGAAAGATAATATCAAATTGTTTTCGGAAAACATACTTATAAATCTATTCGGTGAAGAGCTACTTATTGAAGAACATAGAAATAAATGGGATTACATTAACGGTATATCATTTAGTCCAAAAAAGAACTTTTGTATAGTTAAAATTTGGTTCAAAAATAAAGAATTGAAAGATAAATCTATTTTTAATATTCCTCGTAATTACCAAGGGGATATAATTTTTAAAGATAATAGCATGTAATTTTAGAAAAATTATAGTTCTTTTTGTTGTGGAGCTAAGCATAGTTTTATAGTTCCTAGAGATCCAACAGAATATTGGACAATCAATGGATAATCATTTTTGAGATATAATTCGATGACATTAGACAAGTTCGTGCATTTTGTAAATTGAAGCAGACATTTTGCATCAAATTCACCTTGATAAATCACACCTTTTTCAACTGGTTCAATCTTTAGGCTATCTGAATCATTCATGATGATTTCATGTTGACAGAAATCCCCCTTACATTTGAGAATGAGCTTATCGTCAGTATTTGTGATTTCAACCGTATCGGACAAATTGGCAATATCTCTGCATACTTTTTGGAAATCAGATGAAGGCAAAGTAATCACAGAATTGAATGTTGCCGGTGGAAGTTCCATATTGGAATTGTCAAGATCAAGAAGATTGAGTTTCGAAATCTTGAGAGTATTCTTATCAGTGTTTTCAACTCTGATTTCAAGTTCATTTTTGTTAGCTTCAAACATAGAGAATGAAATTGTATCATTGTTGTTTATTGTTTTAATCAGCTTATTGAGATTCAACATATTGATGCCAATCATTTGTTCTCCATTGCATTCGTAATGCTCAAACTTAGAAGCTTCCAACTTCATATGAATGAGAATGATATGTGAACTATCCAATGTACAAATTCTCATTCCAGAAGAATTAATAATCAGCACGGTATCTGTAAGAATCTCTTTCAATGCTTCAATTAAAATCTTAAATGTAGTTCCTTGAACAGTTTTAATATTTATCGCATATTCAGTCATAATTGCGTTTATTATTTTTCTATTTGGTTCTAATCTTTAAATACAGAAAAATATTTTGATATTATATATTGTGCTGTATAATATCAGTCATTTTTTTATATTAAATTGTTCATAATATTAAAGATATGTATTCTCAGTATATCTCAACATTCAATGATCAAGATCTTAAAGTAAGAAAAATGAGTAACTATACAAAAAGTAGTTCTTTCGTAAATCTATCGACAACACAAAATAACATTTTCGAGAAAGATTTTGAAGAATTTAAATTAAAGTTAAAATTATTTCCTAGATTTAGTGATATGATTGCAATCACGGTAAAGTTTTTTAAAGATTCATTATTGGAGGATGGGTATCCACATACGGTAAAAGATTATATAATGTTACCTATAAACTATTACTTTTCTCTTCAAAAAACCGATAGAATAAAACTATTGATACATGAATATATTCATATTTATCAACGAACGTATCCATTTGAATTTAACCATTTCTTAATATACACATTGGGGCTAGAAATTCACAACTTTGTTCCTAGTTCAGAGTTTAAAGATAAAAAGAGAAGTAACCCAGACATAAATAACGTTATATATAGGATGTTGCAAAATAAGTACAACATAATGCTCTATAAACCTAAACCGACTACACTAAAAGATGCATATGTATACACTGGAACCGATACTAATAATCACATAGTCATTAATAATAACAACAATTATGCTAATTTAATAAAGCATTATCAAGGTAGAGTCAATATTCAACTTGAGCATCCATATGAAGCTTTGGCAACTATATTAGCACATGTAATAATGACAAATGATGTGTCTTTCAAGATACTTAAAGATTATTTAATGATATAATTCAGTAACTCGTGCACCATATAATAATGCTAAAAAAATGGAATCCTCTCGTAAATTCTCATCTTACATCTTATCACAAATACTACAATAGTTGTGACCCTGAAATAAAGTTCGAAATCGATGAAATTGCCGATAAATTGATTCCCGATGGTTATGCAAGAGTTAAAGCAATGGATGAATTATATATAACTGCTAAAGATGCAACTGGTTCAGATCTTGTGTTTGAAACACCTCATATCGACGGTCCATTTGGATTCTTACCATTCAAATTATTTCGCTGTGTATTTGCAGTTTCGGGTTCAAATGCTATTGAAACACGTTTCAAGGATAACGATGATATTATATTGAAAGATAGTGATCATCTCATGTTCGATTATAATAGAGATTTACACTACATTCGTAAAATAGGAGTTATGGAGAATGATAGAATAGTTATTAAATTGCATTTTGTTAGAAAGCAGTTATTTTATAGAGTATTTACATTACTCAATATAGTGTGGAATAGTTTTGCAAGATTTCTCTTTAATAAATCCAAAAATCCTAATACAATTATTGAGAATATTTTAGCCTACGTCATTAATGCTACGACGTATTATTACCCTAAACTATTTAAAACATTTATATAAAAAATAAGTAATGGATAAAAAACGTTGTTATGATATTTTAGGGTTGAATACCCAAGCGTCAGATGATGAAGTTAAAAAAGCATATAGAAAACTAGCAATGCTTCATCATCCTGATAAAGGCGGTGATGAGAAAAAATTCAAAGAAATCACAGAAGCATATGAAAACATTACAAACAAAAATTTCGATCAAGGTATGCATCAACGACATCATGGTTTTGATGGTTTTGATCCTTTTGATATGATGTTCCGACAACATTTTGGAAGACAACAACAAAATCACACTAACGTATCCGCTGGACCACAAAAACCAAAACGTAAAATTTTAATTGAAAAAAATTTAGAATTAAGTCTAAAAGAATTATACGATGGTGTAACTAAAAAATTCTCAATAAAAAATACTGAAAGTTGTTCATGTACAAAAGTATGTGATAGATGTAATGGAAATGGAATGATTAAAATTGAACAAAGACAACAAATGGGGTTTGCTTCATTTATCAGTACCACGACACAATCCTGTGACAAATGTGGTGGCGATGGTAAACAAATTTTAAAAAATAATTGCAATATTTGTTCCAACACGAGACATATTAATATTGATAAAGTTATAAATGTCGATGTACCACCAGGACATTCTGTAGGATATTTTAAAACATTATACAACGTTATTAACAATACAGATTTGAAGATAAATATTAAAGTAAATCCCGATAAAAATTTACAATATATCAATAATGGTGATCTTCTGTATAAATGTGAAATAGATTTCATAGACACTATATTTGGTAAAGAATTATCAATTCCGCATCCATCGGGAGAACTTATTTCAATTAATACTAGAAATACTAACAAAATAATCAACAATGAAAATGTGATGAACATAAAAGATAAAGGTATGAAACAAGGAAACGACCTCGTGATCGCATTTAAGGTAAAATATGGAGCATTAAAAGAAGCATCTACAATTAGCAGAGAAGACCGAGAACAATGTTATGCATTGCTAAAGAACATTATATCACAGTAATATATTCACTAAAAAAATTGTGTGTATATAAATAAATATATAAATGGTAACATTTACAAATTTGATTGTTTCGGGATTTGCACTTGCTGAAAATGCAATTGTCTATAACTTTATTGACAGAATCATTAGAGATAAATGTGTATGTTCGGTCGATTGGAGACGTGATGCGATTGTTGGTATGACAGTCATGAATTTCGTGCTCATATTAATATCATTATTATCTATCGGTTGTTATAGACCATCATCATATGTTTGGGCAGTTGCGATATATTCATTAATATATTTTGGAGTTTTATTATCATACTCTTATGAACTTAAAGCTAATAAATGCAAATGTGCCGAAGGTCTAGATGCTGATATCATCTATTATTCTAGAATGATCGATCTATTCATGATATTATTTGCTTTAACTTTGATTATCATAACACATATTACCAAGTAAGCACTATGGAAATAAAAAAATTATCATTAATCTTTCTTTTTTCTAATTATATTAATTATGAACCATATGACCATCTACAATACTAGCGAAATTTCTAGTTGTAGAAGCTAGCCAATTTAAGTTACTTGCAGTATCAATATTTGATTGTAATAAAGTGTAATCCATATTCGATAAAGATGTATAGTTATTGTTGATTAATTGTGTTTTGGAAGCGATATCACTAATTACATTGTTTATTTGTTGTTCGAAATCCTTCGCAACAATAGCATCTAATTGTGTTTTCAATGTTGAATTTTGATTTGAGAACTGATCATTTAAAATTGCTTGTGATGCAATTTGAGTGGATAATTGAGCGATTTCAGCATCGTTGCCTTCAATATCACCTTCTAATGATTTGAATTGACCGTCAAAAACTAGCATTGTGGGTTCAATAACATGAGTTATATTTGAACCAATATTAAATATATCTAGCTCATTCTTATCAATGTGCATATTTTGATTAGAATCAATTGTTTGTTGACTTTCGACAATATACTTTACATTGCTGTTAATATTGGATTCCATTTCATGTTTGAGTTCATCAAGTTCTTGCTTAATATTTGAGTTATCCTCATCCATTACTGTTTGGATGTTGGATTCTGTTTCATTTCTCAATGATATTTGTAAGTTATCTGTGTCGGTTTCTAAATTACTGATTCTGAAAAAGTTAAAGATAGAAATGATAATAATTATGATGAAACATAATCCAGCACTTACCAATAGAAACATATTAATTTCAACGTCCATTATACTTATTATTTAATTAAACATATATTTTTTAATATTTAATCTATTTTATTCTCTTTTAACCAACTATGCCATAAATAACGTTGTTGTTGTTCTAATGAATGACCCATAATTTTAGCTATCTCTTTACGCTCAAGACCACTCTTATTTTCAAGTTCAAGGTCACGACGGGATATGTATATGTGTCTTAATGTGGTTAAATTAATATTGTTTCCAACTATTGTTTTCAATGTTCTATTCGCCCATTTACTAAATGTATTATCATTTTCATAAGGTAGTTTATTTCTCGTAGATACAAAAAGATATTCTCTTGGTGTATCTTTTAAGGATTCTTTTATTTCATCAAAAAGCTTGTATGGTATTTTAATTTTTATTTGTTCATACGTTTTATCAGTTTTAAATTCGTTTAATATGACTATTGGATTTGTGTCATCAATTATCATGTAATTTCCAGTATCATAATGTGGTTTAGACTTGTATATTTTCAATAGATGATAGTCGTTTCTTACAGGGGGGATTTCTGTATACATAAACAGTAATAATCTTGATTGGGACCCCTTCTTTATTTTATCTCTCTTCTCTAACAATTGTTCATAGCTTATATATGCCCCTTTTTGTTTTAATGTTGGAGCGTTTGATTGATATTTATCATCAATTTCATCTTTAAACGTTTTAGTTTCAGATACCCATAGGTCAAATAACTCTTTTTCGGCTTCTTTGAAATCTTGATTGTAATTGAAACAAGCCATGAAGCATGAACATATCTTATCAGCTGTATGTATTCCATAGTTATTTTCCTCAATATATTCACGAACCTTTTTAACGAACCATTTCGGATGTTTCATCACATATGATAGGTCTTTTTCTAAATATTCACAGAATTCATTAATGCGTCTGATATATTCATCTTTTGTTTTTTGTTTCAAGAATTTGGTATCTTTAATTTTCTTCAATAAATCTATATCTTTTTTAGGCATTATTACATTATATGAATATTATTCACGATTTCTTAAATTGTTTATTTTAACTTTAAGAAATAAAGTAAGTGGATTGATAATAAATTGTTATTCTATACATAAATATACAAATGCTTGTTCATTGAACAATCCAAAATTGAATATAAAAATTTGATGAAATATATTCCAATAAATTAATATATAAATTAATAAATATTATATTGAACAAATGCCGAAATATTGCATGCATCCTGATTGTAAAAGGCAACCAAATTTTAACTATGAAGGTGAAACCAAAGGCATATATTGCAGTGAGCATAAGAAACCTGATATGATTGATGTGAAAAATAAAACATGTATGTATCCTGATTGTAAAAGGCAACCAAATTTTAACTATGAAGGTGAAACCAAAGGCATATATTGTGGTGAGCATAAGAAACCTGATATGATTGATGTGAAG
>MDSX01006244.1_pt1 | contig 10944 bp, 4 predicted proteins | sample 811141 | NCBI WGS metagenome assembly MDSX01 (sample SAMN05326642, study PRJNA326480) | marine metagenome | isolation source: seawater | place: Atlantic Ocean: South East | collected 2010
CGCCATTGAATGCTGATAGCTTAGAAATTGTTGCATCGTAAGATAGATCGAAACGATATTCGTTTTTCTCAATAAAAATCTGAAGTGACAAAGACTCAAACCCTAACCCCTCAAAATTTTGTACCATACTTGGGGCTATTGAAACACCAAAATTGATATCATAGTCATCCGCTGCAGCAAAAGCAAAACCTAGTTTCCCACTGGCATAGTGAAAAACTCCTTGCCTGGAGTAATAAGGGGAAAATATGAAATAGAGATTTTCTTTCATCAGCACGTTCAGCGAAATATTTGCCGATATTTTTCTGTCATTTCTAATGTCAAGATTTGGTACAAATGAGATATCTGGTTTTGTGAGGTGATGTATCGCGAGGCTCGCCACCATTGAGAATTTAGGCAGATAATATTCATATGCTAATCCAAGATTTAGATCAGGAAAGGTTTTTTTAGCTAACAATACTGATACATTCTCACCTGATTCTATGCTAAAATCCGGATTGCCTTGTTCAAAGCTGTATTGATTTCCAAACCATAGACCTTCCCAATTGGCCTTGTTTTGCCCTAGTCCTCCAGAGAACCCAATAGATAAAAATTGGGCTTCGTTGTATCTATCAGTTAGAAGCTTTTTATAGTTGGCGGCCAGAATGATATGATTTTGTGTGAAGGACTTGCCAGGAGCTAAATCTTTAATAAATCTAAGGTTAGCAGAAAATTCATTACTGCCATCCCATTCTAGTTTTTTGTTGAGGTTAACGGCATATGATTGAAAGGGGAACCCAGAACCAAGACTTGACCATTGCCTTCTGTACATTATTGAAACCTGTTCGCTTCCTTTATATGCAGAGGCAAGAGCTGGATTATTATACTCCTTCATGGCGTACCTACTGGAAAAGTGTGTGTCTTGAGAATTTCCGAAGAATGGCAAAATCAAGAGTAAAAGGACTATTTTATTCATCATCTTATCAGTTGTACACTTCCTTTGAATGATTGTCTTGCTCCATCATCATACTCCACATGCATAGTCCATATGTATATTCCTGCTGGCATTATCTTTCCTCTGAATGTACCATCCCACCCTTTGGACGTGGTGTTTGGTCTGAAATTGTATTCATTGTAAATATTAGTCCCATTTCGGAGGTAGATGTTGAATTCTTTTATCAATCCAAATTCTGGTCCGAATACATTTAGAATTTCATTCTTAGTATCCCCATTTGGACTAAATCCAGTAGGAACATGCATTTCATAATCTTTGATTACAAAGACCCTCACCTCATCTGCTGCAGTACATAATCTGTCGTCTTCGACTTGAATTCTCAATAGGAAATCTTCAGATACATTATTCACATAAAGGTTGGAGCAGTCGGTACATGATAATTCTTGTTCAGAAGAAATGATCCATTCGTACATAAGTTCGCCTTGACCATTAGTTACCTGTGGAATGATCTCCAAGTCTGTTCCTGTTTCTATGGTTGTATCTCTTCTTAAGGATACTTCTAGTGGATTTGGTTCTGATATTGTGATGGTGTCACCTTCTACAGTACATCCATTTTCATCTTTGATATAGGTCCGATAAGTATCAGCTTTGAGGCCTCTATATTGCCCCGCCCTCTGGAAATTATTTCCATCAAGTGAGTAAAAGTATCCTCCACTGCCTCCTTGACCATTAATCGTGATACTGCCATCTCTATCTTCATGACATGTGATATTTGTAGAGTTTACTTCTAACTTGAGAGGATCAGGTGGTTCGTTGACTATCACACTCCCTGTAAGAACACATCCAGTTCTTGTAGATATCTCATAATTATAACTTCCTGATTTCAGTTCTGTGATTCGCCTTCCTTCATATTCATTGCCTTGATCATCAGTCCACAGCATGGTAGCATTAGGCTCATTTTGATACCTCATGAAAATTGATCCAGTTTTATCTCCTATGCAGTCAATGTGCTCTACTTCAGGGTAAAGTGAAGGTTCTGATGCTTCGATTATTTCGATCACATCAGAAGTGCTACATCCTATAGCATCTATTACTTTCACAAAATAAGTGCCTGACCTAAGTTCAGTTACAAGTCCATTGGATTGAGTCAGGACAGTTTCTCCATTGAGTTCTATCGTATAAGGACCTAATACCCCAGTTAAATCTATTTGAAGTGAACCATCTGTACTCTGGAAACATGTAATATGATGAGCTTCTACTGATATACTCATGGCAGGTGGCTCTTCCATGACAAAACAGTCATTAATCACGCAGCCATTTTCATCTGTTATAGTTACACAGTATCTTCCTTTTTCTAGATTATTTATGGATTGAAAAGCTCTGCCATTGTCCCATTCATAAGTGAAATTTCCATTAGAGCCTTGAACTTGGGCAGTGAGTGTTCCGTTTTCTCCTTTATGACATGTTATTGGCTGTTCTTCGAAAATTATGCTTCTTTCGGAAGGTTCAGTAATGGTAATAGAATTCTCTGATCGGCATCCACCTGAGTCCGTGATGGTCACTCCATATTCACCTGCTTCCAAATTTCCTATAGCACTACTTTTTTCTCCATTTGACCAATAAATGTCATAAGGAGAAGTACCACCAAGTATATTCAATCTAGCTATACCTGCCGACATGCCAAAACAGTCATTGTCTTCTTTTTCAATTGTAGTTGCAAAGTTTTCAGGTTCTGTTATTTCTATTTCGGCCAATGCATAACATCTATTCACATCAAGAACCGAAACGGAATAAATTCCCGCACTTAAGTTTTTTCTTTCTGGTAGAACAGTTGCAAAACCATCTGCCCATCTGTACTCGTATGGTCCATCTCCACCTGAAGCTGATAGCTGAACAGATCCAGTAGGATCTCCAAAACATGATACATTAGTTTGTGTATATACCACTGAAGGAATATTACCTTCTTCGACTTCTACCTCATTGGTCTGAGTACAACCATTGGCATCTGTGACAGTTACAGCATAAATTCCTTGTTCTATTTTTGTTAATGATGACGTAATTGCTCCATTATTCCATTGATATTGAAATGGTTCTTGACCTCCAGATACTAAAGTAATTGCAGTTCCTCTAATATCTGCATCACAAGACACCTTGCTACCTTCCATTCCCAATTGGATAGGCTCTACACCTTCAATGTTAATCGTGGTGCGGAATGTACAACCATATATATCAGTTGCAAAAACCCTGTAAGCCCCAATTGCAAGCCCTGTGAATATTCCGTCATCACTGGTCTGTGCATCTAATTGGTAACGATAAGGGCCATCATTGCTTGTAACTGTTACATCTATTTGTCCATTATTCAAACATCCTGAAGATGTTGAGACAGTGTTTTCTATAATGATTTCTGTATCGGCACATGGAGGAGTAGTGCAGAGATATTGTTCAGAAGGTCCAAGACAACCATTCTTTACTGCTCTCACTTCGAATGAATAATTAGCGCTTAAACCTAGATTGTCTGCTAAAAATTCCGTGCCTTCTGTGATGACTTCCCATTGTCCAGTGCCTATTTTGACTTCATACTCATCTACATCAGAATCACTCCATTCTAAGAAAATCTGATTCCTTCTTGGATTAGAACAACTTACTGTAGGTGCTTCTGGAAGAGGTGTAAAATCTACTGTGGAAGAACGGGTGAATGTACATCCATAATTCTGAGTAATCGTTTCTGTAATTTCTGAGTTTTCATCCACAATAGTAGGTGATCCGAATACATTATTACCATTTATTATGTAAGATCTAACTTCACTATACTGAGGGTTAAATTTTAATGACCACTGAAACAGTGTTCCTTGCAGATCTTCATTTTGATCGTCTTTTATAACAAGACTCCACTTACCGTTTACTGGGGAGTAAAACCCACCAAAGAAATCTTCAAAATTTTGTTCTGGGCTAAAATTACCAGTGTATGCTGGATTAGAAGATAAAAAAGGTCCTTCTTCTTGGTTTCCACCATTAATAAGAGCAGCAGAATTTAATGTGAAACATGTATTAATTAGGTGGTCTAGTTCCTCTTCATTACCGCCATCTTCGCCATTATTAGTACTGAGTTCTAATACTTGACCACCAGGAGAAACTAAATATATTTCCATATCAGAAAGCATCTGATGCTCTAACTGATCGATGCAGACCTGAACAAAAGAAGCTTCGTTTAAAAATTGAATATCTAAATCACTGACTACTATAGTACTTCTGCAATCTCCTCGAATGGGGTCTCCAATTGGGAATTCACCACTTTTTTCGAATATCTTCAACTGGTTAAAATCACCATCTTCTTCCAGCTGTATCCTTTCGCCTTCACAAAGCATTGTATCAATAGGTACCGCGAAATCAGGGGTTTTATAGTCCAAAATTCCTATCCTAACTGTATCTCTAAAACAGTCACCATTTCTAAATACGAAATAAATCATTTCATCACCCTCTGATAATCCATCATCCAATGGTGTGATAATAAGCTCAGTATCTTCTTGTCCTTCTTGAATTACAAGTTCATTCCTATTAAGAGTATAATCTACTCCTCTCACTGCACTATTTGGACCTTCTACTATTTCAAAATTGATGTCTAATGCATCTGAAGAATTGTCTAATCGTTGTACTTTAATTTTTGTAGGGTCGCATCCTTCCATCATAGTATAATCCACTCCAGGAGCATCTACAAATACAGTATGAACAGCGGATGAAAAACTTTTTGCTTCTAGAAATACTACCGAATCATATGCATCATCAAACCCATCACCAATTGCTAGTTTTAAGGTGTAGAGTTCACATGGCATTACATTGACTTGTGCTCTGAATACATCTAAAAAACCGTCGAGAGTGAATGTCCTACTTAGATCATTATTATTAAAGTAAGTGCTAAAAGCTAGACTTTCTCCCAGTTCCGTACAGGTACCATTACCATTTTCTAATCCTATTTCACCGTTGTTTACACTGTTAATAGTCACAGGGAAATCCGTGAAAGTGTTGCCAGTTGGATCCGATGGATCTGGAATTAAAGCAATATTCTCTGAGACGTAATTTCCTCCATTAGGATCTGGTCCATCAATAAAGAATGCAAATACATCATTAAATTGAGAACAGACAAATTCAGGATATTCTTCAGATCCAAATACAAAATTGAAACCTCTTAAATCATCGACTGGTCTAAATTGGAGCTCTATTATGGCTACATCAAACAAGTCGCTTCCAGCTATTGCTGCTAACTCATCACTTTTAACCGTTCTACTACTTGTAGAAGATCCAGTAGCTTTATCATTATTAGACATAGCTAATGTTTCTACTCCTCCTGTTGAGATTACAATACCTCTATTTAATCCAATATCATTATTCCCATTCCTAAATACACCAATGGCATTATTGGTACCAAAGAAATCCACGGATTCCACTTTTACCCCTTGACCGATAAATACATTTCTGACTAAGCTTTCAGGATTGAGCTCTAAGTCATTTGCTTGATCAACGTTAATTTGAGAAAAAGAAGTAGGAATTGAAAAGAAAATACTGCACATGATGAGTGAACATCTACAGCAATATCGGGTTAGAATAGTTTTTATTTCTTGGGTGTTTAGTCTCAAGTGTTTTCTTCCTTTTGATTTTAGCAGTTTGGCTTTGTAGCTTTGGTATGAATTAGACACTTTTTGAGCCTTCTTTCCCCTATGACTTATTATGTTTTTAAATAATATAATGAAGAATTTTTTCAAATATCTTACAGCTTCCTGCCTAGGCACGATATTGGCCTTCGGAGCTATTTTCTTTTTCTTTTTTCTGATGGCAGTATCTTCTGCTCCTTCTGAGACCGTTTCATCAGGTTCTACTTTGCATATCAAGCTCGATGAGATAATTACTGAACTTGGAGGTAATGTGGATCAATCCGGGTTGACTTTTGAGGTAATTGATAATATTGGTCTAAATGATATCAAATCAAGTATTAGAGCTGCGGCTACAGACAGAAAAATAAATGGTTTATTAATAGAAACTCAATTTCCTTCAATAGGGCAGTCTACAGCTTTGAGTATTTATGAGGCTATAAAGGACTTTAAAGAAAGTGGTAAGCCAATAATGGCATATGGAGAATATTTTTCCCAAAATGGTTATCTCTTTGCTAGTCTTGCAGATAGTCTAGCTATAAACCCTACGGGTATGATGGACATTAGAGGATTTGGTATGCTTATTCCATATTTCGGCGAGTTAGTAAAAAAGATTGGAGCCAAAGTAGATGTCTATTATGCTGGTCAATACAAAAGTGCTATTGAACCCTATTATCGTACATCTTCATCCCCACAAAATGACTACCAATCAAAAGAGTTTTTAAGAGATTTTCAGGATCAATGGATAAGCCATATCGTGGAAAATCGAAACATAACAGCTGAAGATCTAGAGCAAATTATATCAGATGGTACAATTGTGACAGCCAAGGTCGCTATGGAATATGGACTTGCAGATAAGCTCATGTACCGGAAGGACTTTGATAAAATGCTCAAAAATGCTGTCGATAGAAAAAAAGTGAAATATATTGACCTCTCCGATTATATAAGCCTCACAGGTAGCGTTCAATCATCTTCATCTGATAAAATTGCCGTCGTCCATATGGAGGGTACTATTCTTAACGCTGGAGATCAAAAAGGTTTGATCTCAACAGAAGTGTATTCTAAAGTATTTGATAGGTTGATGAAAAAGGATGATGTAAAGGCGGTAGTGCTAAGAGTGAATTCTGGGGGAGGAGATGCACTTGTCTCCGACATTCTTTGGGATAGAGTCGAAGAACTGAAATCAGCAGGTAAATATGTTGTAGCATCATTTGGAGATTATGCCGCATCAGGAGGATACTACATTGCTTGTGGAGCAGATGAAATTGTCAGTATGCCTAATACATTGACTGGATCTATAGGGGTGTTTGCTATGATACCTGATCTTAGTGGGACATTCTCAGAAAACTTAGGAATCCATTTTGATTCTATCGGTACGGGGGCTAATACTTTTATGTATTCCACAATGGTGCCTAGAAATGATGCACAGAACAGAAAGTTGCAAGCTAATACAGAAATGACATACCAACTATTTCTAGACAGAGTAGCAGCTGGTCGTAATAGAACCAAAGAGGAAATCCATCAAGTCGCCCAAGGAAGAGTATGGTCAGGCGATGATGCGGTTGAAGCAGGATTGGTGGATACTATCGGGGATTTGGACCTTGCCTTAAATTTGGCAGCAAAAGGAGCAGGTTATGACGATGATTTTAAGGTTTTGACCTATCCAGTGATCGAAACTACCTTCTATGAAGAGTTGCTGAAAAGTATAGGTGAGATGGAAAATGTGAAAGCAGTATTAGGATTAAAGAAACCAAAAATCTTAAATCAAAAGATTTTGGACATGGTTGAGTTGATTTCTGAAAAGCAATTGGCCACACCACAATGCAGACTTCCATTTGTCCTGGAAGTCCACTAGAAGTCGATTTAACAATACTTTATAATGTTTTTCAAAACTTCTACGTCTTGATTGAGCTTTAGAGTGAGTTCTTGTTTCCATGATCTTTGCATGATCATATTTGTTAATCTAGATGAATGCAACATGAAATTGGAAAGAAGATATTTGCAGGAAATTAATGCGAAGCAAAAATTAGAATTTTAAAACAAATTATTATTTATAACATATGATTAAATCAACAGTATTTTCATTCTTACTTGTCTTAATAAGCATTTCGCTTACAACAGCAAGTGATATTGTAACTAAGCAGGTATCTTCTACAGCAAGTACAATTAGCTGGGTAGGTAAAAAGGTCACCGGAAAGCATTCTGGAACAATAGGACTTAAAAGTGGACAATTACAATTTGATGGATCTTCTCTTGTGGGAGGTGAATTTACGATTGACATGAGTAGCCTAAAAGTTACTGATTTGAAGCCGGGCAAAGGCAAAGAAAAATTGGAAGGCCACCTTTCTTCTGCTGATTTCTTTGGTACATTATCTCACCCAACTGCGCTTTTGAAATTTGCATCTGTAAAATCAACAGGTGGCGGGAATTACGATATCACAGCTGATTTAACTATCAAAGACATAAAGAATACTATCTCATTTCAAGCCAATGTAAATGGAGATGCTGCTACTGCTGATATCACAGTAGACAGAACTCTTTACGATGTTAAATATGGGTCTACAAAATTTGGCGCATTAGCAGATAAAGCCATATATGATGACTTTGAACTTTCAGTATCATTGAGTTATGGAGATGTAATGGTAAAGCAGATAAATACTGCAGAAAGCACAATAGCGTGGATAGGTAAGAAAGTAACTGGTCAGCATTCAGGAACTATAGGTGTAAAAAGTGGAGCTCTTCAGTTTGCCAATGGAGCACCAATAGGAGGTGATTTTGTAATAGACATGGCTTCACTACAAGTGACTGATCTTAAAGCTGGAAAGGGTAAGGAAAAGCTGGAAGGACATCTTTATTCTGATGATTTCTTCGGTACCGCTAATTACCCTACAGCCAATTTGGTAATCAGTGATGTAATGAGTAAAGGAGATAACTCTTATCAATTTAGTGGTGAATTAACTATAAAAGGAATTACTCAGCCACTTACTTTCACAGGTTCGGTTGAAGGAAATACTGCAACGGCAGAAATAGCAGTGGACCGTACACTTTATAATGTGAAATATGGTTCTACAAAATTTGGTGCTTTAGCTGATAAGGCGATTTACGATGATTTTGCACTTACAGTAAAATTGGTCCTTTAGGATATTAAAAATTAAATAAGATAAGAAAAAAGGCAGTCAGTATTGGCTGCCTTTTCTATTTTTGGTATGTACCAATCGGTTTAGAATGTCATCACATGCCTTTATTCTCACTTTATTAATTCTAACACTATCATCCCATATCATATTGAGTCAACCGACCCTCATTATGAAGGGAAGTGAATGGAGCTATTATGATAATGGAAATGCCCCTTCTACTCAATCCAGCACAGAATGGTATGAAAACCAATATAATGACGAAGGTTGGAAATCGGGTAAAGCCCATATAGGATATGGTGATAATGATGAAACTACTACCGTAAAGTCAGGAATACGAACTCTGTATGTTAGAAAATCTATCGAGGTGGATAATCCTGATCAATATGAAATTCTTCAAATAGATCTCACTTTTGATGATGGGGCAATTATATACCTCAATGGAGAAGAAATAGCTAGACGTAATATGCCTTCAGGGTCGGTTACGTATGAGACATTTGCGAGCTCGGTAGGAACTGAAAATGGAGTAGAAAGATTACAAATTAATAGACCTCTTCTAAGTGGAAAAAATATAGTTGCTGTAGAAATTCATCAAGAAAGCGCTACAAGTTCTGATATTAGTTTTGACTTAGAAATGGGGCCACAAAGTTCTGGTCTTGAGTTTACTGAAAGTTCTCTGCCCATCATCTATATCAATACTGATAATGGATCGGCCATTGTAGATGAGCCTAAAGTAGGTGGCAATATGAGAATTGTGTATAATGAAGATGGCGGTATGAATAGTGCTAATAGCACTAATTTTCACTTCGATGGTCGCATAGGCATTGAGTTGAGAGGGCAGTCTTCCTTATCCTTATTTCCTAAAAAAGGGTTTGGGTTAGAAACTTGGGATGATATGAATGAGGATGTAAATATTTCTCTTTTGGGATTTCCAGAAGAGAGTGATTGGGTGATTCATAGTCCATACAGCGATAAGAGCCTTATGCGTAATGTGCTAACATATCATTATGGAGGTCAGATAATGAGCTATGCTCCAAGGGTTAAGTTATGTGAACTAGTCATCAATGATATATATTATGGAGTAGTCGTGTTCACTGAAAAAATTAAAAGAGACAAAAACAGGGTGGATGTCAATAAGCTTAATCCCGATGAAAACACAGGGGACGATTTGACTGGAGGATACATCTTGAAATTTGATAAAGGTGACCGGGATGAAGTAGCATGGGCATCACAATATAGACCAATACCCGGACGAAGCAATGTAACAGAATTTATATATCATTACCCAAAGCCAGAAGACATTTCTGGTGCTCAAAAAGGATATATCAGGACCTGGGTAACTAATTTTGAAACAGTATTAAAGTCAAATAACTTCAATCACCCTGACAACGGATATAGCAAATATATTGATGTGAATAGCTTCATTGATATGATCATTATGAATGAGATAACTAGAAATGTAGATGGATATCGCCTAAGTACGTATATGCATAAACAAAAGGATTCAGACGGAGGAAAACTTGCCATGGGTCCAATTTGGGATTATAATTTGGCTTTTGGCAATGCTAATTATTGTGATGGAGGAGAGACATGGGGATGGGCACATCAGTTTAATCAAGTATGCCCTGATGATTTTTGGGTAAATGCATTCTGGTGGGATAGGTTGCTCAGCGATAATGCTTTTAAGCAGCAACTAAAAGATAGGTATTTCTACTTTAGAGAGAATATACTTTCTACTGAAAATGTCATGAATGACATAGATTCTATTATACAACATATGGGACCTGCAGTAAATAGAAATTTTGAAAGATGGAGAATACTGGGTCAATATGTATGGCCTAACAAGTTTATTGGAAATGACTACAACGATGAGATTACTGAGCTAAAAAGATGGATCACGGCAAGGTTTAGTTGGTTAGATCAGAATATCAAAGGACTAACCACTGATGTTGAACAAATCACTTCAGATTCACCCATAAAGCTTTATCCTAATCCAACTGATGGTATTGTCCAATTTAAAACAGATGAGCCCCTTGATTTTGAGAGAATTAGGATATTCGGTATGGATGGCAGACTTGTTAAAGATATTCCTTTTAGTCAGAGTGTAGATTTGAAAGCCATAGATCTCAGTGGGCTCTATATCCTTCATGTAGTTAATAAGGAAGGGACTTTGTATATGGATAAGGTAATAGTTAAATAGAAAAAGAAACCAATCACAAGAATTGATTTCTTTTTA
>MDSX01101608.1_pt1 | contig 10944 bp, 13 predicted proteins | sample 811141 | NCBI WGS metagenome assembly MDSX01 (sample SAMN05326642, study PRJNA326480) | marine metagenome | isolation source: seawater | place: Atlantic Ocean: South East | collected 2010
GAAGGGTATTTGACCTCGACTTCCGGCCTGGTCCTGATGGGTTGGAAAGCCAAGCAGGATGGTACAATGCCTGTTCATCCCCGGGATACAACACAGGGTTTGGAGCCGATAAAAATCAATCGCAATCAGTTTTTGCACGACCCAACAACAAAGATCACATTTGCTGCAAATCTGCCAGCGACGGGAACTGAGGTCGGTGCGGATGGTTCTGTGGAAAAAAGCTCACTGGAATATTTCGATAATCTTGGCAAAACACAATCGCTTAACATTGAATTTAAACCGAAAGTTCCGGCTTCTGGGGCTGCCTCTAACAAGTGGACCATGACGATTAAAGATTCGTCACAAAATAACGCGTTAGTTGGCGAATATGAACTTACTTTTGATGATAGCCGGGCCAAGGGCGGTGTCTTAAAATCTGTAACGACTACAAGCGGTGGCGTTTACGATGCCACAACTGGAAAGATGACGTTAACTGTGGGCGGCGGACCTATCGACTTTACCATTGGTAAGCCCGGGGAAAAGGGCGCAGTTACGCAATTATCCGACGCCTATTCTTTGATTAAAAGTGAAGCAGACGGTTCGCAGGTTGGCAGCATATCTTCGGTTGAAATTGATGAAAAGGGGTTTGTCATAGCAACGTTCGATAATGGGATAACGCGAACCGTTTATCAGGTTCCTATGGTTGATGTGCCCAATCCAAATGGCTTGTACGGATTGGATTCCCAGACCTTTAAGCCCTCTTTGGACAGCGGACCTTTTTTCTTATGGGATGCTGGCAAAGGTCCAACGGGCGAGATCAAAGGCTATGCGCTTGAGGAATCCACTGTCGACGTCGCCAGTGAGATGATTGATATGATCCAAACTCAACGGGCCTATTCATCGAACGCCAAAGTGATCCAGACACTGGATGAGATGATGCAGGAAACCACAAATATCAAACGTTGAATCAATACCTGATACGAAAGGATAAACCATGAGCTTGTCGGGAGCCCTCTTAAACGCCATGTCGGGTCTTTCAGCCGTAAAGCGCGGTACTGAACTGACTGCGTCAAATATCGCCAACGCCAATACCAAAGGTTATGGTAAGAAAATGGCAATTTTATCGGCGCGTTTGGGCTCTGGTGGCGTCGATGTTTTGGGGGTCAAACGGTTTCAGGACGCCGGGTTGCTATCAGACAGGCGGCTGGCATCTGCTGGTTTGGAAAACAGCGATGCCAAACAGTCATTTTTGAAAAAAATCCAAAATCTTTTTGGCACTGCTGATAAAAATGGGTCGCTTTCGGCGCATTTTAGCAGATTTGAAAACGCGCTTTTAAGCGCGGTTTCCAAGCCTGCGCAATCGATCAGTTTACAAAATGTGTTCACCGCAGCGCGCGAACTTGCCGAGAAACTGAATCAAATGTCCCAAAAGGTACAGGCTGCCCGGGAAGCCGCCGATCAAAAAATCACCTCGCAAGTGAAAACTCTAAACAGTGCGTTGAATACGGTGAAAGACCTCAATGATCGGATCTTAAAACTCAAACAAAATAATAAGGACACCTCAACACTTGAAGATCAAAGACAAAAGAAAATTGACGAGATTGCCGATATAATTCCAATTCGAGAAGTGCCAAAAAAAATGGCACGGTCAGCCTTGTCTCTCTCGGCGGTGCAACGTTATTGGCAACCAAGCCAGCAAAAATTTTGTTTGAACCATCGGTTGTTATTACCGCTGATATGTCCCTGAAAAACGGTTTATTGTCTGGGCTTAAGATAAATGGAACGGATATCGCCCTCACTGCAAAAGGTCCGGTGCGTGGTGGATCTTTGGCCGCACAATTCGCAATTCGTGATGATTTGGCACAAACGGTCCAGACAGAATTGGATGCTGTTGCTAGAGACGTGATAAACCGGTTTCAAAGCAGTTCGGTGGACGCCACATTGACCGCGGGCGATCCGGGATTATTTACCGACGCGGGGGCTGTTTTAGATCCGACGAAAGAAGTTGGTTTGGCCCGTCGAATTGCCATTAATGCGCGCGTAGATCCAGACAATGGAGGATCTTTGTATCGTTTGCGCGATGGCTTGATGAGCACGGTGCCCGGAACTGTGGGCGATACAAAAACTCTGCAGGCGATGCGGGATATAGTGTCGGAAAAACAAACTTTGGCCTCAGGCAAATTTGCTAACCAAACTCATAGCTTGGCCTCTTTATCGACCGCAATATTATCGTCTTTGGGCTCTGATCTAATGGCTGAAGAACGGCAGAATGAATATCATGTTTCTGCGCTGAAACAGTTGAGAGAGCTTGAAAAAGACGGTGCAGTCGACACGGATGAAGAAGCCCAGAAAATGTTGGTTCTTGAGCATGGTTATAAAGCAAACGCCCGAATGATTAAGTCTATTGATGAAATGCTTCAAACAATCTTAAGGATCTAAATAATGTCGGGATTATCAATTGGTGAGCTGTCAAGAAATACACTTATGTCTCAGCAAAACCGCCAAATAAAAAATAAAATTGAAGCGTTAAGCGAACAAATGGTTACAGGTCAGGTCAAAGATATAACCAAACACTTAAACGGGAATTTTCATGAGTTGGCCGATATAGAACACCGCTTAAAGGCCCTCAAACATTACAAACAGTCGATGCAACAAGCGGCAAGCATTTTGAATGTAACGCAGCTATCCCTGAAGAATATCCATGACAGGACACAAACCTTACACAATAAATTAAGGCAGGTGGACCAATTGTATAATACATCGTCCCCAACTGCGTTGAAGACTGAAAGCAGAGCAGTATTTGACGCGGCAATTTCATCCTTAAATACTCAATCTTCTGGGCGCAGTTTGTTCGCAGGCGCGGGGCATGAAAAACCTGCGCTTGCGACAGCAAAGGATATATATTCTAAATTAAAGACGGCTATAACCGGCATGACAAATGCAAATAATATCGCCGTCGCCGTAGAAACTTGGTTTAACGGCTCCGGAGGAGGATTTGAAACATCTGGTTATCTTGGTACCAAGATCAAGTCTGGGCCAATTCAATTGGCAAAAGGCCAAGATGCTGATTGGCCGGTCAAAGCTGATGATGCCAAACTTCGTCCAACGCTGCAGTTTCTGGCTCTGGCGGCTCTAGCTCTTGATCCTGATATTACAATTCCTCAGGCGGAACGCTTGGCTTTGGTTAAAAAATCAACAGCTGGTCTTGATCAAAATAAAAATGATCTGATCGATTTGCAGGCCAATATTGGCTCATTAAGGGCTCGGATTACGCGTATGCAGACCAGTCAATCTTTTGAAAAAACCAGTCTTGAGTTGGCAAAAACGGCATTGATTGGTGTTGACCAATACGAAATTACCACCCGGTTTGAGGCTGCAAATAATCAATTAAAATTGTTGTACTCAATGACCAGCCGTTTGTCTAAACTCTCATTGGTTGACTATCTGAGATGAGACAGTTTCGAGGATTATTAACATTAATATTCTGTTTTTGCATTGCCGCCCATGGGGGGCTTGCCGGATCTGTGCGTATCAAGGATGTGGTAGAATTTAGCGGTGTTCGTGGCAACGACTTGGTGGGTTATGGGCTCGTTGTTGGTTTAAACGGAACGGGAGACGGCATCAGAAATGCACCTTTCACCGAAGAGATTATGTCGAACATTCTGGAACGTTTAGGCGTCAATGTTGCAGGAGAGCAATTTCGGCCAAAAAACGTCGCAGCGGTGTTTGTAACGGCTTCTTTACCAGCATTTGCCCGCGCAGGAGGACAGTTAGATGTTACGGTATCGGCGATAGGCGATGCAAAAAGCTTGCTTGGTGGAACGCTGATCATGACACCCTTAAAGGCGGCGGATGGGTTGATTTACGCCGTTTCGCAAGGGACGATTATTGCCGGTGGTGCGTCGGCTGAAGGTAAATCTTCGCGTGTTACACGAGGTGTGCCCACTTCTGGCGTTATTCCTTCAGGTGCACGGGTAGAGCTTGAAGTCGACTTTGATTTTAACGCAATGGAAATGGTGCAACTGGCACTCAGAGAGCCTGATTTTACCACGGCTGTACGGATTGAATTGGCCATCAATAAATTGTTTGGACGCCCCGTCGCTGTAATGTTGGATTCTGGGACAGTTCAGCTTGATATCGCCGCAACCAATATGGCTTCCCCGGGACACGCGCTGCAAAAAGTTGAAAATATACCAATTTGGCCTGAACGCAAAGCTCGGGTTGTGGTTGATCAACGATCTGGCACCATCGTTATGAGCGAAGACGTGCGGGTTTCGCGCGTGGCGGTGGCTCAGGGTAATCTGACACTGAGTGTGACCGAAACGCCGATTGTCGTGCAGCCAAATCCATTTTCTCAAGGCGATACTGTTACCGTGTCTTGTAGTACAGTTGGCGTTGACCCAGAACCAGGGATCGGTCTGGCCGAGGTACCGGAGGGCACATCGTTAGCAGAAGTGATCAAAGGATTAAATGCACTCGGTGTGTCGCCGCGTGATATGATTGATATATTAAAAACAATTAAGGCTGCAGGGGCTTTACATGCAGAGTTTGTGGTCCGTTAATTCAATAAAATTATGATCTTTATACGTCTGTGAGGGTGTACAGATACCGGGTTAAATAGCCATGTGATCATTAGGTTACAGCATAAATCACGCCATATAATGGTCGTTGAGTCTGCTAGGTGGTATTTGAATTCTATGTTGTTTTTCTTGTCGGGCCCTGACTAAAGTTAGGGATGTTAGTTTTTATTAGGTCGACTGTTCAAGGTACCCTAAGTAAATTATTATACCTTGTGTGAGAGGGCAAATTTTCTAGAGTCTAAGAACGGTGAGATTTTAGAAATAGCTTTTGACCAATCCGCCGGCGATTAGGCCCCAACCGTCTGCAACAACAAAAAATGCCAGTTTAAACGGCAAGGAGACCAACGCAGGGGGTACCATCATCATTCCCATGGACATTAAAACGGCAGCTACGACCAGATCAATAATCAGAAAGGGTAAAAAAATCAAAAATCCAACCTGAAAAGCCCATGCAATTTCTGAGAGCATAAAACTGGGAACCAGGACAGATAGAGGCGCATCAGGATCAAGAAATAGCTCCTCTGCCTCTGGACGTAATGAGGCTAGCGCATAAAATGTATCCGGATCCAATCGGTTTAACATGAACCCATGAAACGGTTTTATTCCTTTTTGAAAAGCTTGATTGAGAGTGAGTTGATCTTCGAGAAGGGGCGTGATCGCCTCTGACCAAGCCTGCAAAAATACAGGCTCCATAACAAACCACGTTAGAAATAATGCGAGGCTGACAATCAGCATGTTTGGTGGTGATTGTTTCAGGCCAAGACCCTGCCTGAGGATAGACAAGACTGTCACCATAAATGGAAAACAGGTGATCATAATCGCGATACCTGGGGCCAGGCTGAGGATGGTAATCAGAGCAATCAGCTGTAGGCTTCGTGCTGTTAAAGATGTGGAATCTCCGAGTGTTATTGAAATATCTTGCGCTCCGGCTGCAGAAGCTAAAAATAAAGCTGTTATCCCGACAACCAGACTGCTTTTAGAATATAGCACCCGTTGCATCAGAGGGCATGCTGAAGATCTGAGACCTCGGTTAGCCGAACGGCAATTTGGCCTTTTTGGGGTCCGGTCAATTCTTCTAATTCACCGCGGGCAATGAGACGGTCACCGACAAAAAGCTCCACGGGGTCTTCTATTTTTTTATCTAACACTAGGACAGAATCTGGGCCCATCTTTAATAGATCTTGAATTAATGGACGGGATTTTCCGATTGATATTGTGATTTCAATAGGCACACGACTAAATGGTCCCTGTGCATTGAAGTTACTACTGGCGGCATCTGTTTTATCATCCATATTTAAGATCCTTTTTATTTTCTTGAAAAAATCCAGTGATTGTGGTGCAGATATTTGTGGCAACTTTGGTCGTATTGACCTGTTGTTCCACTTTGCCGATACGGAGGAAAACCAGTCCCGGAACGAGGCTTGGGTCTTCCACCATTTCTATGGACAGCTCAGAATTGTCTGGCATGAGCGCTTCCAATTCTATCTGGGTGTCGGGTGCTGATGTAATTTGAACCTGTGGTTGCTCTTGCGTGGTAAGATGTTCCATAATCTGCTCGGCGATAATGTGAGGAAGTGTCTGTTCAGCAATCTGTGGCAACAAAGTTGCCAGTGTTTTTTCCAGTAGTGGCTGAAGGCTTTCGAGAATATGCGCACTGGCTTCGTGATAGGTAAAAGACAAATCTTGCAGGCTGTGGGTCAATTGGGTTTCCCACGCCTGTCGTTGATTGTCCTGTTTTTCCAGAATGTCTTTCCAAGCCGTGGCATATCCCTTTTCAAACTGGGCTGATTTTCGGGTGAAATTTTGTGCACTGCAGGTGGCTTTGGGATCACTGAAGTCAGTGAGAAGATGGCTAAAACCCATCAGACTTGCTCCTTTGGTTCATCTAACCAAGTGCGTAGAATCTCGACTGATTCGTTTTGTTTTTCCCCGATCAGGTCCCGCAAGCGATCGACCGTCTCTTCTGATGTACTACGTTCGTCCGGCAGGGTTTCTATAGGGTTTGAATTTTGTGGTAGCTCTATCAGGTCTGTGTCACTACTCAGGACATTCGCAGAAGGAATTATGTTGGGGTCTGACGCAATTCTTGCCTGTTGGGTGAGAATAGGCCGGAGTACAAAAAGCCCCAATACCAAAGCCACAAAGGCCAGAACAGCTGTTAAAATTAAGGACATAATATTTAAATTTAAACGCTCTATAAGCCCTACCGGGGCAGTGCTGCCAACTTGTGGAATAGATTGAAATGGCATTGAGCGAATTGTGACAATATCCCCACGTTCAGCGTCAAACCCAACGGCGGATTCTACCAGGGCCGACAGGCTGGCCAGTTCCTGGTCCAGCAATACATTTTCATTCCCGCTCGTGGCAAGTTCTGTGCTGGCGCTGTTGACCAAAACGGCTACCGTAATGCGTTTTACTGATCCAGCTGCCCGGAGTATGTCGCGCTGTGTTTCAGAAACTTCATAGTTGACCCGTTCACGGGTTTTGGAGTTTTGGCGTGAAGATCCCCCTTCAGTGGAGTCTTCCCCCTGTGGCAGGTTTGAAGCAACAGTTACGGAGCCAGACGCTGCATTTTTTGAACTGTCGCTTAGTTCTTCGGTGTCAGTACTGATCGCCACACGCCCTTTGGGGTTAAATAGTCTTTCGTGCCGTGTTTCACTGGTATTTTCCGTATCAACACTGACTTCGACGATAGCATTTCCTATACCCACCCGCGCTTCTGCAAGTCGTAACACCCGCTGACGCAGAGTTTCTGCATGGTTTTCACCGATTTTCGAAGGAACTGGGGTGTTTGAATCCGCGACCAATCGCCCAAGATGATCAATGATAGCGACATTTTCCGATTTTAAACCAGCGACTGCAGCAGCCACTAAAAATCGCAGAGCTTGAGCTTGTGCGGTTGAAATAGTTTCCGTGCTAGAGGTTATAGAGACCGATGCAGTTGGTTCAACTCCGCGCTGAAATGGGTTTGACGCTGTCTGTCCAATATGTACCCGGGCACTTGAAATTTGGGGGCTGGCCATAATGGTGCGCGCCAGCTCACCCTCTTTTGCTCGCCAATAGGCGGCGTCAAACATTTTTGAGGTGGTCCCAAAACCTGACAGGGCATCCAGAATTTCATATCCTTTACTTCCCTGAGCTGGCAATCCTTGCCCAGCGAGGGTCATGCGCAACTCATCACGCCTTTCAGCGGTGACAAAAATCGCATCCCCACGCACTTCATAAACGGCGCCTTGTTGCTCGAGGTTGGCAATAACCGCGCCGGCACTGGCTGATTCAATACCGGCGTATAAAAGCGTCAATTGCGATTTGTTGGCGAGACTGACAAGGCCAATGACCGCCGCGAACATTGCCACTGCTGACAACATTACAAAAGCTTGCCGCTGAGGGCTCATCGCTTTGATTAGGAACCATATGTTTTGCAAGATATACCTCGATGTGAATTGCCAAAAGGGCTTATCGGCATCTTTGAGCGATCAGCCTTAACAATCGGTTAGTTCCTGCGGTGCTATATAAATTTTGTGCCATCAACCGGGAGCCAAGAATGACCGAACAAGAACAGGAAAGCTCTGAAGAACTGCCTGAAAAGCGATCTAAACGATCTTATATCATCGCTCTTGTGCTGTTGATGGCGGGGATATTGATTGGATTTCTGGAAGTCAGGACAGAGTTATTGACGCACAAAATCAAAGATTTAAAGACGGGGTTTTTTAAAGATAAAAACGATAAACCAATTTCTGACGTCGCTTTTGTTCCAATTGATCAGATCATTATCCAACTGCGTGGAACAGAGCCCCGTCGGCATCTTAAATTCCGGGTTCAGCTCGAAGTGGACCCAGCGCATAAACTTGAGGTTCAACAAGTTACACCACGTATTTCAGATGTGCTGAATACATACTTACGGGCCGTCGATCTGCAAGATTTTGAAGACGGGGCCGGCCTGCCAAAATTACGTGCCCACTTACTGCGCCGTATTCAGATTGTCACAGGTAAAGGTAAGGTGCGTGATTTGTTGGTGATGGAATTTTTGGTAAACTGAGAGGACATAATGCATATATTTGCTGATATTTTTTTTGGATTTAGTGCCTTTGGTGCGGGTCTCTATTGTTTTATCTTAGCACGACGGTTGGCCAAGTTTAATGATCTGGACACCGGTATCGGAGGTGCCGTTGCACTGTTATCGGCTCAGGTCGACGCGCTTACAAAAACACTTATACAGGCACAGGATACAGCTCTCGAATCGACCACTTCTTTGAGTGTGCTGACTGAGCGGGCCGAGGTGGTAGCAAAACGCCTGGAACTGATGATTGCTTCAATGCATGACCTTCCAGACCAAGCCGCATCGAAACCTTCCAAAACTGGAAAGCCTGAAATTGTTTTCCCACATCACCTTATCCAAAATAGCAAACATAGCTAAGGCTCTATAATGACAAACCGACCCAATAAACTGCTGCCAATTTTATGTACTCTTCTGCTGGTTTCAGCGGTGGTGCGATTGGGATCGGTGGCAGGGCCCGCCAATGCTTTGGTTTCTGATGCGCCAGCCACTGAGCAAATCACCGAGCCAGTAAAAACCTGTGAGGCACCACCAGATTTCGGGATGATCACCGCCGCTTTAAACCGTCGTGAAGCGACCTTAATAGTGGCGGAGAACGCGGTGGCGGTACGACGACAGGCCCTGTCTGTGGCGCGGGCTGAAATAGAGCGAAAACTGGCGGAATTGACTGCTGCTGAGAATATGTTGAAAGGCACATTAACTCTTGCTCATTCGGCAGCTGAAAATGATTTGATCAAGTTGACTGAAGTGTATGAGAGTATGAAACCAAAGGATGCCACAGCCGTTTTTGAACATATGAATCATGATTTTGCTGCAGGGTTTCTTGGTCGGATGAGTGCCAGTGCTGCCGCTGGCATTCTTGCAGGTTTGGCACCTGAAAAGGCCTATGCGATCAGCGTAATTTTAGCAGTTCGCAACACTAAACTTGCCAGTGAATGAGAGAATTTTAACCTAACTTTGGCACAGTGATTACCAATCTAGAAGTGGGAGCAATAACATGATCGGGCTGGCCGGTATTGTGGTTATTTTTGTGATGGTCTTTGGCGGGTATCTTGCGGCGGGCGGAAAGATGGGAATTATTCTCAAAACCTTACCGTTTGAAATGATTATCATTGGTGGCGCGGCAGTCGGCGCATTTATGATCAGCAATGATGTGGCAGCGGTGAAACACACGACCAAAGATATCGGTAAGGTTTTTAAAGGGCCGAAATGGTCGTCTGAAGATTATCGAGATCTTTTATGTCTGTTGTTTTCATTGATTCGAATCGCTCGTAAAAACCCGATAGAGATTGAACAACATATCGAAGACCCTCAGACATCGCCGGTATTTGGAAAATATCCTAAAATCTTGACAGATTCTGAGGCGATTGAATTGATATGTGACACATTGCGTTCAGCTTCAATGAATTATGATGACCCACATCAGGTTGAAGAAGTTTTGGAAAAGCGCTTAGATTCAAACTTGCAGCATGCGCTTCACTCCAGCCATGCGTTGCAAACCGTTGCAGATGGATTGCCAGCACTTGGGATTGTCGCAGCCGTTTTGGGGGTCATAAAAACAATGGGTTCTATTGATCAGCCGCCTGAGGTTTTGGGAAAACTTATTGGAGGTGCCTTGGTGGGCACATTTCTGGGGGTTTTTATGGCTTATGGTTTGGTTGGTCCTTTTGCCTCTAGGCTAAAAACCGTCGTTGAGGAGGACAGCCACTTTTATCACCTTATCCGAGAGGTTCTGGTGGCCAACCTGTATCAACATGAGACCAATATTTGCATTGAGGTTGGTCGTCAAAACACCCCGGCGCATTTTCGTCCCAGTTTTGACGAACTTGACGCTTCGTTAAAGTTGGTCAAACAGGATGTTGCATAATGCGGTATGTTCTGGCCGCTCTAGGTTTCTTGTTAAACGCAGATTTGGCTGTGGCGGATACGCTGCTGCTTCGCAGTGGAGATCATACTGGTTTTACGAGGTTAACGTTAGTTTTACCGCCTGATGCAGAGTGGAGTATCGACCATCAAACACGGTTGGTGACGCTGCATATTTCGGTCGGTCCACATGAATTTGACGTATCGCAGGTATTTCAAAGAATTTCGAAAAATCGGGTTGCAGCTATTTCTTTGGCGCCGGGTCATGCCGCTTTGTTGGTCAAATTAAATTGTGATTGTGCCGTGGATGCGTTTGTGCACAAAAAAAAATTATTGGTTTTAGACATCAAAGACCCCGAACCGGCTATTCCAAAGAATGAACTTGCAGCGCCTGAAGACGGGCGGACGCCTCTTCCATATTCGCATCCACCAAAGCTCCGATACCAGATTTCATTGAATCAATGA
>MDSX01010053.1_pt1 | contig 10943 bp, 10 predicted proteins | sample 811141 | NCBI WGS metagenome assembly MDSX01 (sample SAMN05326642, study PRJNA326480) | marine metagenome | isolation source: seawater | place: Atlantic Ocean: South East | collected 2010
TAAATGAAATAAAAGATTTGCCTATTATTGAGGCCAATACTGATACAATTTATGAAGTGCTCAAAAATTTAGTAACTGATTCATCTTTTCGCCAGCGTAAAGGGGTGCAATCACGTAAATTTTCTGAAGAGTTTTGTGATGTCAAAAAAAATACAAAAGAATTAATTAATATTCTTCAAACCCTTTAATCATGTGTGGTATCGCAGGGCAATTATCTTTTAATAATAAGAAAATTCTGAATTTAGGTAATCGGCTAAATGTTATGTCGAATCTAATTGCTCACCGTGGTCCAGACGGTAAGGGGGTCTGGGCGCACTCAAATGCTCATGTAGGATTGGCCCATCGTCGTCTTTCCATTATAGATTTATCCGATTCAGCTGCACAACCCATGCGAGGAGAAAGTGGTGCTGTAATTACCTATAACGGTGAGATTTATAATTATCGTGAATTGCGAAATGAGTTGATTGCTAACTGGGACTTTAGATCTGATTCTGATACAGAATGCATCTTAGCCGCCTATGATAAATATGGAGAGGATTGTCTTGGCCATTTAAGAGGTATGTTTGCTTTTGCGATTTGGGATGAAAGTAAGCAAAGTTTATTTTGTGCGCGAGACCGTTTTGGCATAAAACCATTCTATTATTGTATGGTAGATGATGTTTTTTACTTTGCGTCAGAAGCTAAAGCATTATTGCCGTTCGTTCGTGATATCGAAACTGATAAGAGCGCATTAGCAGAATATCTTACTTTTCAGTACACCATCGGAAAAAAAACACTTTTTAAGAATATAAATCAGCTATTGCCTGGGCATTGCCTCACTATCAAAAATGGTGCGGTTAAAATTAAACGTTATTGGGATGTGCGCTATGGAATAGATTGGGAACACCCGCCTTCTTATTTTGAGGATAAGCTGGAGGAGCTATTGTCTGAGTCTGTTCGTTACCATTTAAGAAGTGATGTGGAAGTCGGAAGCTATGTTTCTGGGGGAATTGACTCAAGTCTTCTCCTAAATTTAGCATCAAAAAGGCAAAGTTCTATTAAAGGGTTTCATGGTCGTTTCACTGATTATTCTGGATACGATGAAAGTAATCATGCCCAATCAGCAGTTGAATTAGCTGGTGGTCAATTGCATACAATTGACATTACTGCAGATGATTTTATTAACAATATAGATAATATAATTTATCATCTTGATTTTCCTGTCGCCGGTCCTGGGTCATTCCCTCAGTTTATGGTTTCAGATTTGGCTTCAAAAAATTTAAAGGTAGTTTTGGGAGGCCAAGGTGGGGATGAAATTTTCGGTGGTTATGCTCGTTATGTTATTGCTTATTTAGAGCAGTGTCTTAATGCGGCAATTGAGGGAACATACAATAACGGAAACTACGTTGTCACAATTGAATCTATTGTCCCTAATCTTGGTTTGCTAAGAGAGTATAAGCCGATGATGCAGAAGTTTTGGTCCAAAGGCATGTTTGAATCTATGGACAGACGGTATTTTCACCTTTCAGATAGATCCACTGATATGTTGGATGAAGTAATTTGGGAGGATTTAGACCGAGAGAAAGTTTTTGAGGATTTTAGAAAGATATTTAATAACGAAAATAATGTAGGACACGAAGCGTATTTTGACAAAATGACTCATTTTGACTTCAAATGCCTCTTACCCGCATTATTGCATGTAGAAGATCGAATGAGCATGGCTCATGGCTTAGAAAGCCGAGTCCCATTATTAGATCATTCATTAGTCGAGTTTGCCGCGACTGTACCTGCAAATATAAAATTTAAAGATGGAAATATGAAGCATATGATGAAGACTGTGTTTAAGGATCATTTACCAGAGTCACTTATTAATAGGCGTGATAAAATGGGTTTTCCAGTCCCTCTGAGGGAATGGTTTAATAAAGAGCTTGCTGGATTTCTCAAAGATACATTCTCTGGCATGCAAAAAAAGGATAGACCATTATTTAATACCAAGTCTATTTTGAATAATTTTGCAAACGAGGCTCCATTTTCACGTAAAACATGGGGCTTGTTGAGCCTTGAATTATGGCATCAACAGTTTCACGATAAGGCTGCTGAGTGGCGCAAAATGACGGAGGATGTTTCCAAATGATATTCTGGAGACAGTTGATATTTTTTAAGCAATTTTAATAAAAAAAATTATGAAAGCACTAGTTACTGGAGGTTTAGGCCAAATTGGTTCTCATGTCGTTGAAATGATGCTGGAACGAGGTGATGAGGTGGTTGTGATCGATAATTTGGCAACTGGCCGTAGTGAGCACTTGGCAGATCATGTATCTTTAAAAATTATAATTGATACTATATCTAATCGAGATTTGATCTATGATCTTATGGAAGATTTCAAGCCGGATGCAGTTGTTCATGCCGCTTGTTCCTACAAGGATCCAGATGATTGGTACGGCGATACTTTAACTAATTGTGTTGGGGGATCTATTTTAGTAGACGCGGCAAAAAAAAATTCAGTAAGTCGTTTTATTTATTTTCAAACTGCTCTTTGTTATGGCCTTAAGCCACAAGAACAACCAATAACATTAAATCATCCACGTAATCCGGAGGGAGTAGTTATGCAATATCTAAAACAGCAAATGAATTGTATATAGAACTCTCAGGAATTGATTATGTTACATTTCGTTTAGCTAATGTAGTCGGGCCGCGAAATGTAGCGGGGCCTTTACCCATTTTTTATCAGAGGCTAAAAGATAAGAAGCAGTGTTTTATTACGAATTCACGTCGTGATTTTGTTTTTGTTAAAGATCTTGCTGTTGCTGTCTTAAAAGCGTGCGATGGGGTTGGGCATGGTGCATATCATTTTTCTTCCGGTTCAGACGTGGCAATAAAAGAACTATATGATGCTGTAGTGAAATCAATGGGTTTGACTAATTATCCTAATCCTGAAATTAGAGAGCTTGGTCCTGATGATGTTTTTTCTATCTTATTAGATCCCTCGCGTACCTTTGCAGACTTTGGATCTATAGAATTTACGCCTATTGACACTACAGTAGCTGAGGCAATTAATTATTATAAGGTACATGGGACTTTGGGAGAATATACTCACCTGAGAATTGAACCTAATAAAGACTAAGAATGAAAAAAAAGTCTCAAGAACTTAACAATGTTACAACTGAAGAAGTTCAAAGCTTTTGGGAAAACAATCCTCTTTGTGCTAGTGGGATTCCTTATGCCCTAGGATCTAAAGAGTTTTTTGAAGATTTTAATGCTCAAAGAGAGTCTATCGAATCAATCCCTGAGTCCTACAAGCTGCATGAATATAAAAATTTTAAAGGAAAGAAAGTTTTAGATGTAGGTTGTGGCAATGGATATATACTCTCGAATTATGCAAAAGAAGGAGCACAGGTTTTTGGCATTGATATTACTAAAGCGGGTATCGATTTGTGTAATAAACGATTTGAACATCTAGAGTTAAATGGTGATTTTCGCAAGGCTGATGCTCAGAGCATACCATTTCCTGATAATACGTTTGATTGTGTTTGTTCCATGGGAGTCTTACATCATGTCCCTGACACACAAAAAGCTTTAGATGAGATTTTTCGAGTATTGAAACCAGAAGGAAGACTGATAGTGATGTTTTATCACCGAAATTCAGCGAAATACCAGTTCAGCTATAGGGTTAGAAGTTGGTTCAATGGGAAATCAGTTCAGCAACTGGTTAATGAGTTTGATGGAGCTGGGAATCCTAAAGGAACCGTTTTTTCAAGATCAGAACTAGCGGATATGCTGAATAAATTTACCGAGATTAAAATGCATGTAGGATATCTAGAAACGTGCGACATTATACTGCGTGGGGCCAGATTTTTACCTGATAAATTATTTCAACCGCTTGCTTCACTTATTGGATGGAACCTTTATGCAAAAGCAAGAAAACCTAAATAAAATGAGGCTTTTAATTACCGGCGGAGCCGGATGTCTTGGATCAAATTTAATTGAGTACTATTTTCCTCAAGGTCATGAAATTTGTGTTATTGATAATTTTTCTACTGGGAAACGAGATATAATTCCGGAACAGGCTCGTTTGAAAGTTGTTGAGGGCTCGATTGCAAATGCAGAATTAGTTAATACTACATTTCAGCAATTTAAGCCTACGCATGTAATTCATAGTGCAGCTTCATATAAAGATCCGCAAAACTGGGAAGATGATGCGCTTACAAATATTTGTGGGACTATCAATGTTGCGAAGGCTTCTTTGAATGAAGAGGTGCAAAGGTTTGTCAATTTTCAGACAGCACTATGCTATGGAAGACCTAAAGTTCTTCCAATTACAGAGGAATCCCCAAGTACTCCCTTTACAAGTTATGGAATTTCGAAGACAGCCGGAGAGGCCTATGTCATTGAGTCTGGCTTACCATTTGTATCACTAAGATTGTCAAATATTTGTGGGCCAAGGCTATCAATCGGACCAATTCCAACTTTTTATAAAAGATTAAAGGCCAGTCAAAGTTGCTATTGTAGTGATACGGTAAGAGATTTTTTGGATATAAAAGATTTTTTCCTATTAATGGATAAGGTGTTATTTGATCAATCCAAGAATGGAGTCTTCAATATATCAACAGGAGAAGGTCGAAGCATAAAGGATGTGTATGATACTGTGGCAGAGTATTTAGGAATTATACCTCCAGAGGTTTCTGTAGTGCCTCCAGGTGATGATGATGTGCCTGAGGTGGTTTTGGATCCAAGTTATGTGAATGAAGTTTTTGAATGGAAAGCAAAGACTAACTTCAAAGAAACCATTGCTAATCAACTTCGTTGGTATGACAAATATGGGATTACAGACATTTATAGCCATCTTGCCAAACCTGAATAATCAGAAATTAAAATGAGCAAAAGACATAATTTGAAATTTTATATTTTTGGCGACTCAATTTCGTATGGGCAGCTGGTTAGCTCCCATCAGACTTGGGCAACTGTGCTTGCTAAAGATCTAAGTTTATTTCAACAAGAAAGTATATCTATACTAACTCAAAACACAGGGGTGAACGGAAACACTACTCGTCAAGCTTTAGAAAGATTATATTTCGATGTCACTTCTCATGAACCCGACATAGTTATGGTTCAATTTGGATTGAATGATTGTAATTATTGGGAAACGGACAAGGGTATTCCTAGAGTTAGTAAGTCTGCTTTCGTTGCCAATCTGGTCGAAATCATAGAAAAGGTTTTTGCCAATGGCGCTAAGCATTGTATTTTAAATACTAATCATCCTACGCAAAAAGGTGACTTTGCTCATATTAAAAAAAATTATGATCAAAGTAATTCAGAGTATTGTGAATTAATTAGAGTGGCATATGGAAATTTAAAAAAAGAATTTTCTCAAATAACGCTAATAGATGTTGAGTCTGAATGGAATAATTATTTGTTAAGTAATACTGAAATCTCATTAGAGGATTTACTTCTACCTGATAAAATTCATTTAAGTTATAAAGGGCATGAACTTTATCATAAGATAATTATTCCAAAAACAATAGATATAATAGGAAATTATTTTTCGTGAAATTCATATTACTTGGATCTGGAAAGATTGCAGAATTTTTCATTAGAGAATTTGTAGAAGAAGCTCCAACATTACTCAAGATGGTTGGCATGGTAGCTTCCGATAACGTGAATGCGATGTTTTCTGAAGTTAATGGAGTTGAGAGTGATTATTTATTCATACCCATATGTTCTGAGAACAAAAAGGAAGAAGAAGTTTTGCTGCTTATTGAAAAAACCAATCCAGATTTTATTCTTTCAATTCAGTATCCTTGGATATTAAGCCAATCGATTTTAAGTAGTGTTGCTGGTAGAATATTGAATCTTCATAATGCAAAATTACCTGAATACAGAGGGCATAACACTATCAGTCATGAAATCTTGAATTGTGAAAAGGAGCACACAACTACATTACATTGGATGGATGCTGAAGTAGATCGAGGTAGAGTAGTTTTATCAGAAAATATTCCTATTAATTCTGACGACACGGCATTTAGTCTTTGGAAGCGATCTGTTGACGCATCGCTAGGTATGCTTAAAGTTTTTTTAGAAAATTTCGAGAGTATTGTAGGTGAATTTGATGGTAAATGTGTGGAAATGGGCGGGAACTATTATTCAAAGAATAGTATTAATCAGTTAAAAGAGATCCCAGCTAATTCCTCCCCTGAGGAGATAGATAAAATATCGAGAGCATTTTGGTTTCCTCCTTACGAGCCTGCCTACATAAAGAATGGCAATAGGCATCTATATATACTTCCAAATAATTATAAATACATTCATGATTGAAAAAGAACTCTCTGGAGAAAAAATTCTCATAGTTGGTGGGGCTGGTTTTGTCGGTAGTAATCTGTCTCATTATATTCTTTCTAAGTGTGATCCTGAATGCATCTGGATCGTCGACAATTTACTTTCTTCTGATATTTGTAATGTGCCGGATGATCCTAAAATAAAATTTCTTTTTGGTTCAATTACTGAAGATAAGATATTGAATGCTCTTCCAAAAGATTTAAGTATAGTTTTCCATTTAGCTTGTTATCACGGTAATCAGTCATCAATAGCAGATCCTTTGGCAGATCATGATAATAACACGCTGACGACTCTTAAATTGTTTAATTATATTAAGGATTATAAAAAACTTAAAAAAGTAGTTTATGCTGCTGCTGGCTGTGCAGTTGCAGAAAAAACTTTTGATGATCCTAAGGCGACACCTGAAGATGCCCCGGTGTCTTTATTTCATGATAGTCCTTATTCTATTTCCAAGTTGATTGGGGAAATGTACGGAAATTATTATTTTCAAAGCTATGGGTTGCCTTTTGTGAAGGCTAGGTTTCAGAATGTATATGGACCTCGTGAGATTTTAGGGGCGGGTCGGTGGCGGGGCACGCCACATACTGTGTGGCGAAATGTAGTGCCTACTTTTATTTGGAAGTCAATTCAGCATGAAGCTCTTCCTTTGGACAATGGAGGGAATGCTAGTCGCGATTTTATTTTTGTAGAAGATATGGCTTGCGGACTAGTTCACTGTGCTGTGCAAGGCGAATCTGGAGAAGCGTATAATTTAGCTTCAGGGGTAGAAGTATCAATTGCCGACTTAGCTAATATGATTAATAAATTAACTGGTAATCCAACTCCAGTTGATTTGCGCCCAGCAAGGGATTGGGATCGTTCAGGTAAACGCTTTGGTTCAACAGAAAAATCGCAAGAGAAGTTAAGTTTTATGGCAAGAACCTCCGTTAGCGAGGGTTTACGAAGGACGGTTGAGTGGACTATGGCAAACAAGGAGATAATTGAGCGAAGTATTAATAAACATAATCTGTTTATTTCTCAGGCGCATAATTCGAAGTGAAGATCGCTACAATAGTTGGAGCAAGGCCACAGTTTATAAAGGCTTCTGTCGTCTGTCGTGCTGCAGATAAACATCAAGGGATTAATGAAGTATTAATTCATACTGGGCAGCATTTTAGCCCAAATATGTCTGATGTGTTTTTCGAGGATTTGGATATTAGACAGCCTGATTATAATCTTGAAATAGGTGGAGGCACACATGGCCAAAACACAGGTCGTATGATTGAGTCTATTGAAGGTATTTTACTTAAGGAAAAACCCGATTGTGTTTTGGTTTATGGTGATACGGACTCAACTCTTGCCGGGGCAATCGCATCAGTGAAATTAAATATTCCTTTGGCTCATGTAGAGGCAGGATTACGATCCTACAATCGATCTATGCCTGAGGAAATTAACCGCATACTTACTGATCATGCGGCGGATTTACTTTTTGTTCCAACTAATACAGCAACTATCAATTTAGAGAGAGAAGGTATTCCTAGAGAGAAAATACACTATGTTGGAGATGTAATGTATGATGCCTCAATTTATTATAGATCTGTTGCCAGGCAGCCTCATGGATTCAAATTAAGTGGAGAAGAATTTGTGATTGCCACAATTCATCGGGCCGAAAACACGGATAATCCTGAAAGAATGAAAGGTATTGTCAGGATACTAAAACAGATTGGAGAAATAATGCCGATTGTATTACCAATACATCCTCGTACAGCAGACGTTCTTAAAAAATTGGAGTTATATGAATCGCTGAATAAATTGGTTTATTTAATGGCGCCTGTGGGTTTTAAGGAGATGACTTGGTTATTATCCAACTGCAAACTTGTTTTAACTGATAGTGGAGGAGTTCAAAAAGAAGCTTATTTCAATGAAAAGCCTTGTATGACTCTTAGAGATGAAACCGAGTGGGTTGAATTATTGGAAGCAGATTATAACCGATTGGTATCACCATTTGAAACTGATGTTCATAATATCTTTAATGAAATGTTAAAAAGGGAAGTGTGTGCTTCTTCTCAATTATATGGAGATGGTAATGCGGCTAAAAATATTGTGTCGATTATATTAAAACAGCAAATTGAAAGCTAAGCTTAATATACTCGTCTTACATAGCTTAGGAGATCCAGATAATTGGAGACAATCAATGCTAGATCATGAATTTTGTGTATCGAAATTTGCGCCTGAACATAACTATATAGAGCATGATTTTTGGTTGCCTCTTCCTGACTACTTTAATCAAATTATATTTGATGCGATAATTCTCACGCAGACGTTTTTAGGTGAAAGAGTAGACCCTGACAATCATTCCAAATTGAATAATGATTATGGAGATTTATTGCGTAAAAATATATATAAAATAGCATTGCCTCAAGATGACTATAAATGCTCTGCAAAGCTAGATCGATGGTTCTGTGAGTGGAATGTCAATGTAGTCTATACTGTTTGTTTAAATGATTGGGATGTATTGTATCCAAATTATATTAAAAAGGGCTCTATCAAGATAGGCTACACTGGATACATAAATAATAAAATTGTAGAAAAAACTCAATCAGTTTTAAGGCAGTCAGATCGTAAAGTTGATGTTGCATATAGAGCAGCGAATTTATCCCCAGCTTATGGAACATATGGAAAAATTAAATCAGAGTTTGGTGATAAGTTTTTTAATTGCGCGAAGAATTTAAATTTAAATTTAGATATTTCAACCTGCCCTAAAGATACAATTCTTGGTTCAAGATGGTATGATTTTGTAGAGAACACGCGATGTATGTTAGGGGTTAATTCTGGTTCGAGTATTCATGATCCTGAGGGCGAAATTATGGATAAAGTTTTCAGGTATCTTCAGAGAAAGCCTAAGGCATCATTTTCTGAGGTTGAAGAACACTGTTTTCCAGAGTTGGATGGCCAATATTCGTTTTCCATGATTTCCCCAAGGAATATAGAATGTGCACTTTTCGGTACTGTGCAAATTTTAACACCAGGACATTACGGAAAATTTCTAGATGAACATGAGCACTATATTCCCCTAAAACCGGATATGTCTAACTTTAGTGAAGTCGAGCCACTGATTAAAAATATGTCTTATTTGGAATCAATGGCGAGTCGTTGTCGAGAGGCAATATTATCTTACCCTGAATTGCGTTATGATTTTTATGTAACTGAAATAGTGAGTCTTATTAAAGATAATACCGAATGTAGTGATTTAGATCGTGAAAAAAGCATCAATCTAATCGAAACGTACAAGAGAACGATGCCAGTGCTTGCTGAAAATTTTTGGAGAGCGAAAAAAATAAAAACTAGAATAAAGAAAAAAATCGGTGATCTTGGATTAAGAAGAATTAAATATCTTCTCAAAGATTTGTTTGTCACCTCTAAAGAGGTTAACAAATAAAGCAAAACAAACTATGTGTGGAATAGCAGCTATATTAGACATTAGAGGTAATTTAATTGAACAACAGATTAGTGGAATGTGTGATATAATTGCTCATAGAGGTCCTGATGGTAGTGGGGTCGAACTATTATCCAAAAATTGTATAGCATTAGGTCACCGTAGACTTGCAATAATTGATTCTACTAGAGACGGACATCAGCCGATGCATTCAAATTGTGGTAGATATACGATTACATATAATGGAGAAATATATAATTATTTAGAAATAAAAGAATCCTTACAAAAAAAAGGATATAAATTTCAAACTAGAACAGATACTGAAGTTCTTTTGTCAGCATGGATAGAGTGGGGGGAAAAATCGCTTTCGAAATTAAATGGAATGTTTGCTTTTGTTCTCTTTGATAATATTGAAAATACAATATATGCGGTTAGGGATAGATTTGGAGTAAAACCATTATACTGGTGGCAATATTCTAGCAGCGGGATTGCTTTCGCTTCCGAAATTAAGGCATTTACTGTGTTGCCAGAATGGAGGGCATTAATGAATCAGCAACGGGTTTATGATTTTTTAGTATGGGGGCTTTCAGATCATACTGATGAGACACTGTTCGCTGGAGTCAAGCAGTTAAGAGGTGGTAATTTAATTAAAATTTCAACAAAAGAATCAAAAATAATACCTATAATTAAAAAATGGTATGTGCCAATAATCAATGAATTTTCAGATATTAGTTTTGAAGAGGCATCAGATAAATTTAGAGATTTATTTTTAAATTCAGTAAAACTTCGTTTGAGAGCTGATGTTCCGGTTGGTACAGCATTGTCAGGTGGTCTAGATTCATCTTCAATAGTATGTGCAGTGCAAAATATTCTAGGTGATAGTAAAATCAAAACGCGGCATGGATTTTCAAGTAGATCTACCGAAAAAGCTATTGATGAGGGGCGATATATGGATTTAGTTGTTAACAAAACTAATATTATTCACCACACGACCTGGCCAGATGCTAATGGATTTATAAGAGATCTTGAACAGTTGGTATGGCACCATGATGAACCTATTCCAGGAGGAAGTATTTATGCTGAATGGTGTGTTTTCAAATTGGTTTCTGAGACATCCGTTAAAGTTACGTTAGATGGGCATGGAGCGGATGAAATACTTGCGGGTTACCAATCATTTACTGGACCAATAACTAGCAATCTATTTAAAAGTTTAAAA
>MDSX01027112.1_pt1 | contig 10940 bp, 14 predicted proteins | sample 811141 | NCBI WGS metagenome assembly MDSX01 (sample SAMN05326642, study PRJNA326480) | marine metagenome | isolation source: seawater | place: Atlantic Ocean: South East | collected 2010
AACATTATTCATCCCCCGGTAACCAAAAAAGGGATTAGACATCGGATTGTAGTCTCAAATAGAGATAGAGTTTTCTCCGGTAGTTGCAAAAGAGTTAAGGTATAAGCTCTAGTTAGGATACAATGCACACAGGTAAGTGCGATGAATTAACATCAGTTTTAGTATCCTTGGGTCCCGTAAAACGGAGCACTGCTAGAGTGAAATCACAACTTGAAAAAGAATCCTCAAGGGGGAGAGCTATATTTTCTCCACAGATATTTGGAAATGTAAAAAAATTGTTTATATATTTGTAGAAAAATATATAGATATGAAATTTAAACCAAGTGGAAGCTGGATAGTCCTTCCGGACCCAGTAATTACAGAAACAGAATCAGGAATAATATTAGATGAAGCTACGGCTATGGAGAACTCTAAACGATCAAACGTTTTGGAGGCGATAGCTGTTGGGCCTCATTGTAACTTTGTAGAAAAAGGTGACACTGTAATGGTAGATCCTAGATCAGAGGCTGCAAGAACAGAAATAGATGGTAAATTATACCTAATTATTTCAGAACATCAAATATTAGGCAAGTGGTAACAGGACAAGTTACTCTAAGTTTAGAAGATTACCATACTTTACTAGAGGCATCTAAAAAGGCTGCAGAATTAAGACAAAACACTGAACTGTTATTAAAAGAGTTACAAGTGTTTTTGTCGTTTATGGCTACACGTACAGAAATAGAACCTTACATAGTAGAGTTTAACAAGCAATCTAAAACATCTGTTATAGAAATAAACGGAGGTATTGCAAAAATTAAAGAAAAATGAAAAGAAAAATAACAGTAACTATGGATACTACGTATAAATACGTACAATTATGGAATGGTATTTTTAATTTAACAGAAAAAGGACTACAAATACTAGCTGCATTTATAGATGTACAGATAATTACAGAAGAACAAAACTTTTGTAGCGTAAAAAACAAGAAAGAAGTAGCAAGAATAGTAGGTATTAAAGATTATAATACGTTAAATAATTATATTAAGAGATTTAAAGATAAAGGTGTAGTATCTAAGAAAGATAATAATTATAAATTAAATAATTTACTAAATCCTAGTACATCATCTGTAGAAATAACAATAAATAAAGAATAATGAAGATATTTGAGCAAATAGTGCCATCATATTTTGAAATAGGCGATATGGAGATTATAATTTTACAAGATACTATGGGTAATTGTTTAACTATAAAGATTAATTATTATGAGTGATACTGAAAAACCAGTGCCACCATCATTATTTAATATGATTAGTTCTTTTGCTAGAGATTTAAAAGAATATGTAAAACAAGGCGCACCAAATGTTACAACAGAAGATTATATACAAAGATTAGAAGAATGTAATAGGTGTGAACACTTAATACGAGAAAAAATGCGTTGTGGATTATGTGGATGTTTATTAGAACACAAAGCAAAGTGGAAAACAACTAAATGTCCAGACTTAAGATGGAAAGAACAAATATTAGATGGCGAAAGACAAGAAAGCAATAATACAAACGCTAGCAACTAAATATAATTTACCTTTAAAAAAGGTAGAAGAAATAGTAAACCATCAGTTTAAGTTTGTAGAAAAGATAATGAAGAATGGAAAATTTGAAATGGTAAGATTACCATATTTTGGTAAGTTTTCTGTAAACCCTAAAAGGGTAGAACATATAAATAAATTAAAAGATGAGTCTAAGGGATGATTTAATACACATAATAGATAATAGAGCTACACCTAGTGCATATGCATTAACTGTAAATGAGTTTAAAAATTTAACAGTAGAAGAACTAGCTTTTGTATATTTTACAACAGATCATAAATCACCTTTTTCTGTTTACGAGTGGGAACAACGTATAATTGAAGTAAAAAATAGTATATTTGGAAAAAAGAATAACTTTAAACCAAGCGCAGAAGTTTTAGCAGCTTGTGAAAAGTATGATAAATTGATTGAAACCTCAGCTGTTAGGTTACTACGAGCAGCAAGAGAATCTGTTATAAAATTAGAAAAGTATTTTAGAGATATAGATTTAACTTTAGTAGATGACAATGGCAGACCTATTTTTCATGCAAAAGATTTAATTAGCAATTTAGAAAAAATGGGTAAAGTAGTAGATGGGCTTAGAAACTTAGAAGAAATAGTAAAAAAAGAAGAACAAGCAGCTAATACTAATAGAGGAGGGATTGAAGTAAATAAATATAGTATGTAATGGATTTTTTAGAAGATTTAGCACTTTATGAACGAGCAATGCAAAATGCTTATATGTTGATAACTAAGAAAAAAACTGTTGACGACTTTTATTACGATTTAGAGAATGATAGCATAGATGATTTTCCTTTGCCATTTGATCCTCTACAAACTGATGGCAGACATACAGATGTAATAGATGTTGTGATAGAATATTTTACAAGCACAGAAGAATATGAGAAATGTGCTGAGTTAGTTAAAATAAAAAATAAATGCTTAAAGAAACAGATAGAGTCAGACCAGCCGCCATTGAATTTATAAATAATGGTTACTATACATCTGCACTTCCAGGCACTCGAGAGTATTATGAGTTTTGGGATGAAGAACAAAACAGATGTATGTATGGGTATAAAGTAGGGGATTTAGAAATAACTGGATTTCATTACTTTTATTTAAACTATTGTCCTATTGATAGAGCTGTAGATGAGCTATTACCTGATGGTACAATGCAAGCAAAACGTGAGCGTACATTCCCTAGATTTTATGATGGAGATTATGAATATTTTCATGAGATAGATAAAGCAAGAGCAGCAAATAAACATATGATAGTTTTAAAAGCAAGACGTAAGGGATATTCTTACAAAGCTGGATCTATGCTTGCTAGAAATTACTTTTTTGTTAGAAATAGTAAAAACTTTGTATTTGCATCCTCCAAAGAATTTTTAATTGGTGACGGACTACTCTCAAAAGCTTGGGAGTTTTTATCTTTTATAGATGATCATACTGCATGGTCTCAACCAAGATTAAGAGACAGAGAAATGCATAAAATATCTGGGTATAAGAAAAAAGTAAATGGAATGGAGATAGAAATGGGTATGAAGTCTCAAATTATAGGTGTATCTCTAAAAGATAATCCAGATAAAGTAAGGGGTAAGGCAGGTGAGTTAGTATTTTTTGAAGAAGCAGGATCTTTCCCTGGATTACTAAAAGCATGGGAGGTAACAATGCCAACAATGAGACAAGGTGCTAAAACATTAGGGATGATGGTAGCATTTGGTACAGGTGGTACAGATGGATCTGACTTTGAAGCTATGGAAGAAATATTTTACAATCCAGCAGCATATGATTGTATGGATTATGAAAATGTATGGGATGAAGGAGCTATGGGTACAAGATGTGGTTACTTTATACCAATACAAAAAAACTTAGACGGATTTATAGATGATCAAGGTAATTCTATAGAGCAAGATGCTTTAGAATACGAACAAGAAATGAGGGAGAAGAAAAAAGGGGCTGCAGATGCAAAATCTTTAGACCAATATATAGCTGAGCACCCCTTTTCACCTCAAGAAGCAACACTGCAAATAACATCTAATTTATTTGACATTGCAACATTACAAGAACAATATAATAATATAAAAGCTAGAAATTTACAATCAATAGGTACTGCAGGTAGATTATATCATAATGAGAAAGGAGAAGTTAAGTTTAAAATAGATGGTGATTTAAAACCTATAACTAAATTTCCACACAGAAAAGATGATGATAAGACAGGAGCAATTGTAATATACGAAGCACCGTATAAAAATCAAGAACAACAAGTACCTTTAAATTTATATGTAATTTGTCATGACCCTTATGGTCAAAATCAATCAGCAGACTCTATGTCATTAGGATCTGCATATGTATTAAAAAGACCTAACAATTTATCACAACCAGATGATATAATTGTAGCCTCATATGTAGGTAGACCACACTCACAAGATGATTATAACAGAAATTTGTTTATGTTAGCAGACTATTATGGATGTAAAATAGGATTTGAGAACGATAGAGGTGAGGTAATAGCATATGCAAAACGTTTTAGAAAAATGCATAAATTACAAGAAGAATTTGAGATGTTAGACAAAAAAGAACTAAGAAGTAAGAACGTAAAGCGTCAATATGGGATGCATATGACTGAAGCAAGGAAGCGTCAAGGTGAGATATATATAAGAGACTGGCTAAACACAGTTAGGAGTACTGATGAGACAGGAAAAAAATTATTAAATTTACATAAGATATATGATCCAGCTTTACTAACAGAATTAATTAAATTTAATCACAGTGGTAACTTTGACCGTGTAATGTCTTTAATGATAGGCATGTATCATACAAGGGAATTGTATAACGCTGAGGTAAAAGACATCATAGAAGATAGAGCTACAGATAAGTGGTTCGAACAAAACTATTATTAATATGAATAAAGCAAAAGATTGTAAACCTTATAACCCTCTGCCAGAATACTTGGCGATTGGACCATCAGATATTCACGGAGCGGGGATCCTAGCAAAAGAAGATATTCCGGGAGAGGTAGTTATAGGTATTACACATGTATACGATCCAAACTTTCAACACAATTATATTAGAACACCATTAGGAGGATTTATTAACCATAGTGAGGATGCTAACTGTGAATTGATGGATAAAGATGAGGATTATCATTATAAGGTGATAAAAACAAAACGTAAGATAGAGGCAGGAGAAGAGCTGACTTTAAAATACAGTTTGTATGATATATGTAATTATTTGTAGTGGTATATTTATAATACCAACTTTGTAATTAGTATTACACAAAAAACGAGAGGTAAAATTTATTAAATTTGTAAGATTATGGGATACGATAAAATACCGAGGCAAAAGCTTTCGATTACTAAAAAAAATAAAAAATGGGGAGAGGAATGTGTAGAAGCATTCATAGATCTCTCTAGTTCTGGTGCTAGTCACAACAAGCAAAAGGACGATATGAAAATATTATATGACTACTATAACGGTGTAATTGACGAGGCAGATTATAAGTACGTACTAAAACCTTACGGCAAATCCCGTAAGAATTTTCCTTCTGAAATGCGTAACTACCCCATTATCAAACCCATAATTGATCTTCTTCTAGGGGAAAAATCTAAAAGACCTCTCAATTATACTGTTACAGTTCAAAACTCAGATTCTATTACCATGAAAGAACAGCAAAAGCAAGAAGCTATTGCTGCTAATTTAAGACAAAAGTTTTTACAAGAAGTACAAGCTATGGGTGTAGATATAGGTGCAAACATGGATGAGATACCAACACCTAAACACATAGCTGATATGTTTGAATTAAATTATGTTGATAATAGAGCTGTTTTAGGACAACAAGCTATGAATTATATATTTCAAGAACAAGAAGTATATGATAAAATACAAAAAGCTTGGTTTCACTATTTAGTTACTGGAGAATGTTATACGCATAGAGGTGTAAGAAACAATGAGCCTTATTATGAAATACTAAACCCATTAGATGTAGACTATGACCTTGATCCAGATTTAGAATTTGTAGAAGATGGAGATTGGGCATTAGTTAGAAAGTATGTACATGCATCTACAGTTATTGATGCTTATTATGAAAGTTTATCAGAGCAAGAAATATTAGAATTAGAAGAGCCAAGACATTCTGAAACTGACATTTCTTTTTTATATGCTAACTCATCAGGTAAAGATGAAAATACATACAGAAATAGATTAATAGAAGTTGTAAATGTATATTGGAAGTCTAGAAAAAGATTAGGATTCTTAACTTACTTTGATCCTGAAACAGGAGACTTTGAAGAAGTAGAAGTTGAAGATGGGTTTAGAATGCCAGCAGAAATAAAAGATTTAGGGGGTAAATTAGAATTTTAATGGGTTAATGAAGTATGGGAAGGTACAAGAATAGATGGTAGAATATATGTAAATATAAATCCTATACTTAATCAAAGATTATCTTTAGAAAATCCTTCTAAATGTAAATTACCTATAAATGGTAGAAGATACTCAGACACAAATGCTAAAAATATATCTTTAGTAAAACTTGGTATACCTTATCAGTTAAATTACAACATTTACAAATACAGATTAGAACTTGCAATAGCTAGAAGTAAAGATATTATTGCACAGTTTGATATTAACATGATACCTAAAAAATGGGACATGGATAAATTTATGTACTACGTAGAAGGTACAGGTATTGCTTGGGTAGATTACAATAAAGAAGGTATACAATTAAATCCTCAGCATCAATCTGTATTAGACATGTCTATAAAAACAATTAACCAGTATATTACACTGCTAGAATCTATACTAGTAGAGTGGGAAAAAATATCTGGAGTAAGTAGACAAAGACAAGGTGAGATTGGAGCATACGAAGGTAAAGCATCTTCACAACAAGCTATATTACAATCATCACATATTACAGAAGATTTATTTAGAAAGTTTGAAAGAATGGAGCAAAGAGATTTTCAAGCTCTATTAGATTATTCTAAAGAAGCATGGTTAACCGGTAAGAGAGGTATGTTTGTATTACCTGATGGTACAACTGACTTTTTAGATATAAATAGTTTAGAATATATGGAAGCTAACTTTGGTATATTTGTTTCTGATGCAGGTAAAGATCAAGAGAAACTGCAAAATATTAAAGGATTAACACAAGCTATGATGCAAAACGGTGCTAAGCCAGGAGATATAGCTGAGATGTTAGATTCTGATAGCTTTACACAAATTAAGAAAAATCTTAAACTTGCAGACAAAGCAAATGCTGAATTAGAACAAGCACAGCAACAAGCTCAACAAGAAATGCAACAACAACAGTTGGCAGCACAAGAAATGCAATTAGAAATTGATATGCTTGAAAATGAAAAAGACAGACAAAAAGATATTGAGATTGCATTAATAGCTGCAGAAGCTAAAGATCAATCAGGAGCTAATGCTTTAAATTTAGAAAAGATGGTACAAGACTTTGAACTAAAAAAGAGAGAGCTAGATTTAAAAGAGCAAGCATTACAATTAAAAATGCAAGGAGATATGGATTCTAATGCTGTAAAAAGAGAGGATATACAAACTAAAAAAGAAATAGCAAAACAGAATGCTAACAAATCAAGATAGGCGAAGAATTTTAAATCAAGTAAGATCTTCTGAATCTCAGGATATAATTGCAGCACTTAGAGGTCAAGTTTCTCCTGCACCTGAACAATCTGCCATGTCTACACCTGAACCTGTAAGTATACCACAATCACCTCAACCTATAGATGTAGATTTCCCAGAATCACCATCATTACCATCTAATTTAGTAGATAGTACTACATCTGAACCTACACAACTAGCTAAAGAAGGAGGAGTAAAATCTAGAAATGGTAGTACTTATGTAATAAATAAGAAGGCAGTTATTACTGATCCTGTTAGAAATACTGAATACTTTTCAAAAACTCCAATGTATGAAGGACAACCGCATTCAACTCACTTAATGGCTGATGATGATAAGTTAACTGCTTGGGCAACTATATTTCAAGATAAACAAGGTAACTGGTTTGAAGGTGGACGTAAAGAAGCAGAGAAAAGAGGTGAAATATACAAGTTTGATACTAAAGAAGAAATGATTGATTTTGCTAGGAAAGGAAATTGGAAAAATGAAATAAACACTAAAAAACAAACTGGAGGACTTATTGATTTTATAACTGATCCTATTAGAAAACGTATAGCAGAAAATTTAGAGCCATATAGTTATGAAAAACCTTTAAAAAGATTAGCTGATGCAGTAATATTTAATAAAAAAGATCCTGAAAGATTAGATGCTGATGAAGCTAGATATGGTCCTATGTGGTGGGCTGATAGAACTGATGACTTTGCATCTACTACTGAAAGAATGGATCTTTTAAATATGACAATGGGTCAACCTCAAAAATATAATAGTATTGCAAAGGCTATATATAAACCAACTAAAGCAAAAGATCCAGATGCAGAATATTATAGATCAATAGTAACAGAAAATAAAATTAAACAATTAATAAAAGATGATAATTTAGTTCCAGGCTATGGATATGCAGGTGGAGTATTAGGAGAATTTAAAATACAAGAAGGTGAAGATAAAAAAGGTAAATACTATTCTTATTATGACAAATGGGATTTAAATCCTCTTGATCATAGTATTGGAAGTCCAAAACTTAATGAACTAGTAGATAAAGTAACTAAAGCTGTAGGAATAACACCACCAGAAATATATGGTAGAGTATATTTAAATGATTTAGAAGAAGAACAAACAGTTGGAGCCAAAGTAAATGAAGAAAGAAAAGAACAGTATAGATTAAATATAAAAAGACTAGAAAAAGAGTTCTTACAGCAGTATGGATATAAAGCTCCTAAAGGTTATTTTTCTACAAACCCAGATTATGATGAAAAACAAGACGGTGGTCTTAGAAACCATATGATGGAGTATATGAACTTTAGTGGTAGAGATACTAATAATGTAAATCTTGTAATGAATGCTATAGCTGAACATGAATCTAAAAATAAATTTGACGAAATACAGGTATCACAAAAAGATGACGGTACATTATTTGATGGTCCTGGAAGAGGCTTGTTTCAATTTGAAATAGGTCCTAAAAAAGGAGCTAATACAGCTTTAAATAGAACAGCTAATTTTTTAAAAAATAATACAGATAAAACTATAAAAGATTTTACTAATATATATGACAAATATATTTCTAGTAACTCTCAAGACTTTTCTACATTTAGTAAAGAAGATCAAGAGGGTATATTTATAGGAGATAAAATATTTGGAGGTCCTGAAAGACGAAATGAGTTTAACAAAGTAGTTAAAAGAGATACCCCTCCAACACAAGAAGAAGTTTTTATGTATTGGCTTAACAATCATAAAGGAAAAGTTAATGGTAAGTCTATAAAAAGTCTTACTAAAGAAGAAATAGCTACTGAAAGAAAAAAATGGAATGAAAGAACAAAGAACATTTTTTAAGAAGTGTTATATAATAAAGATAAAATCAAAAATATAAAAAAGTAAAAACCAATTAAATTAAATACTAAATTTGTAAATTAAAACAATATATATATGGACCCAAATGAAAAAATACAATTAGACGATATTACCTTTGATGATGTTATTGGAGGTGATGGAGTTGACACAGTTGCTGAGGTAGAACCTATCGAAGAAGTAGCTGAACAAAAAGAAGAAGTAAAAGAAGAACCACAAGCTGAACTTGAAGATATTGATGATGAAGAAGAGGAGCTTGAGGAAGAGACAGAGGACGAAGATGAGGAGGAAGAAGTAGAAGAAGAAGAAGAGTCTGACGACGAAGAAGTTGAATCTACTGAAGATTCTACAGTTGTATCAGAAATATTAGATAGCTTAGGTTATGAAGGTGAATATGATGATACAGCAGAAGGATTAACAGCGATGACTAAAGATATAGCTTCTCAAATGGCAGACGAAAGAATTGATGAAGTTCTTGAGAAATTTCCGTTAGTTAAAAAACATATGGAATATGTATTAGCTGGAGGAGAATCTCAAAAATTTATGAAAGCTTTTGATCCTACTTTAGATTATAATCAAATGGATATTGCAGAAGATGACGCAAGAAGTCAAAAAGCAATTCTTACAGATTACTTTAATCAAAAAGGACACGATGGAGACTTTATCAAAGAAATGCTAGAAGATTATGAAGATTCTGGTAAATTATTTAAAAAAGCAGAAGCAGCAAAACAAGCTTTAGGTAAAGTACAAACACAGGAAAAAGAGCAATTAGTAGAACGACAAAGAGCAGAACTACAACAGCAACAAGAAAAGCAGATGGAGTTTTGGAATGGAGTTCAAGAGACAATTAAAGAATCAAAAGAGTTTGCAGGATTGCAAGTTCCAGAAAGAGAAAAAACAAAATTCTTTAACTATCTCTCGAAGCCGGTAACTAAAGAAGGTTACACACAGCGTGATGTAGATCACTCTGAAGCTGAAATGGATGTAAAATTAGCTATAGATTATTTAATGTATAAAGGATTTAATCTAGAGAATATTATAAACAAGAAAGCAAAGACAACGGCTACGAAAACATTGAGACAAAAAATAGCTAAAAACGAGGAGACTGTAAAAAGTGCTCGTAAAAGATCAACACGAAAGAAAAGTTTTGATTTAGATAATTTAGATCTCAATATTTAAAGATATACCTTAACAGGGAAATAGGTACCCTATAAAATTTTATAATAAAATGGCAGTAAATGGAACAAATATAAGCGTTCAAAAGACGTTTTACAATGATTCGCAAATGACTGATATGAACAGTCTAGCAAATGCATTGTTGACTAAGCCTACTGAACTGTCTCCAATTATTACTCATTTAGCAGGAAAAGACGATAAAAGATTCCCTCTATCTTTCTTAACAGAAGGAGTTGGTAACACTAAGTCTATTGACCGATTAGAGTATGAGTATCGTGTGGCAACACATAGATTAAGAACGAGACCAGTGGCAACAGCAAATGCAAACGCAAACTTAGGTTTGGGTGGATCTTCTTTCGAATTAGAATTTCCTGACAAACACTTCGTATTCCCATATGTGTTAGTATCTCAATCAGGGGCACAAGCACGTATAATGAAAGCACCTGAGCAAGTAGCTGGGGGATCTTCATACAAGTATACACTACAGTTAGTTAACCCTGTAGCTTCAGCAACTTTACCTGCAGCTGATGCAGTAGCGGGAGCACTTTGGGCTCAAATGTATGCACCTGTAGGAGTTGATTTCTCTAGAGGTAATGCTTCTAACTGGGAAACTCCAGGTAAAGTAAGAAACAAACTAACTACGGTTAGAAAATCTTACCACATGTCTGGAAACGCTAAAGATTTTGTAGCAGAATTTTCTTTACCAACTAAAGGAGGATCTACTACTAAGCTTTGGATGGAC
>MDSX01003002.1_pt1 | contig 10938 bp, 11 predicted proteins | sample 811141 | NCBI WGS metagenome assembly MDSX01 (sample SAMN05326642, study PRJNA326480) | marine metagenome | isolation source: seawater | place: Atlantic Ocean: South East | collected 2010
CGCTAAAAGGCAGAAGCTTTTCCGGTCAATGCATACAAACCAAAAGCCTCAGTCATTCGCTTTGGGTCTGCTTGATCTACGAGAAACGTCCGGCTTGATGCTTGTAAAACTCCACCTGCCGCACCAATACATGCCCCTGCAAAAATAAATAGGTTATCAGGTAGACTGCTTGCAGGAGAAATAGCAATTCCAAAAACAGCTTCACGTGACAGGCCAACGATCAAAATGCTAACAAGGATCAACACAGATACAGAAATCACAATAACTTTTTTGGGCCCAATCGCTTGATCCACAAAGCCACCTATGAAGCAAAAAATTGCACCGGTAATAGCGGCTACGATTCCAAAAATACCTATTTGAACAATGCTCCACTCAAGAACACCACTCGCATAAATCCCGCCAAATGAGTAAAGACCAATCAAGGCATCGCGGTAAAACATTGATGATAGGAGATAAGCTGCCAAGCTGCGTTTTTTGGGAAGCTTGCGGAGTGTTACAATTAATTCTGACAATCCCTTTGAGACTGCAGTGTTTATTTTTTCTCGTCTCGGTTCATCTTTTACCCAAAGGAAAAAAGGAATCATAAAAATAAAGAACCACGCTGCGGTAAGGATCCCGACAAACCGCGTTCCCTCTCTTGCTGCGGCATCTAAGCCAAAAATTGGGGGTATACCAATGAATGTCACTCCTGCGTCATTTTCAGCAAAGAAAAGAAGCATGATAAATAAAGAGAAAACGCCACCAACGTATCCAAAAGCCCACCCAGAACCTGAAATTCGGCCAATCTCAGCTCTAGAAGCTAGAGACGGCAACATCGAATTCACAAAAGTCTGAGACAGCTCCATTCCAACCATCCCAATTGCAAACATCAGTAGAACCATCGTAACGTTTGCCATATCAGGTGTCGCATTCCAGAGATACGCAGCCCCCGAAATATACATAATTGAAAAGAAAAAAATCCAAGGTTTGCGCGGTCCCGCGCTATCAGAAATTGCCCCAAAAATGGGTGATGTGAATGCTAAAAATATTCCAGCCAGCGCAATCATCGTTGCCCACATCGTTTGCCCATCAACACTGTTTTCTGCGACTGCAGACGAGAAGTAAGGCGCAAAAATAAACGTGATCAGAAGCGTGTTATACGGCTGAGACGCCCAGTCATAGAAATACCAACCCCAAATAGACTTTCGGTTATTCTTGGAATCCACAGCCTCTCTCCCTAGCTCTTCTAAGCATTGTTAGAAATGATAGAACCTGTTTAGTCACAATCACGCAAGAATAATCGGGAATTAAAGTCTGATGCGTAGCTCAAGATTTTTTTGACTCTCTTGTCATCTCTACAGTCAAAGACTATTTCTCCTCGCAAAAAGGAATGATTTTCATGGTCTCTGCTTTTGGTGGCGCCCTTTTAGCGCTTGTAAATGTTGCTTGGTGGATTCTCGTTGCACACATCATCATTGGTTGGTTAGTCAACTTTCAGGTATTAAATTTGCAACAGCCAATCGTTGCGCAAATTTATTTTGGACTGAACCGACTGCTGGAACCAATCTATGCACCAATTCGTCGTTTCTTGCCCAACACCGGTGCGATTGATTTCTCTCCGTTGGTCTTGTTTATAATCATTGTCTTTTTGCAAGGCGTTGCGTCAAAACTCAAATACGAACAACCGTTGTTCTAGCTTCGTTGTCACTGAGCAGCCTGCTCTTAACAACTAATTAACACACGCGTCGCGTTGTAGTTTTTGTCACGATCCTACAAGCGTCTGTAAATTCATAACGCCCAAAATGAATTCCGAACCGAATTCAAGAAACTAAAAGCAAAAACCCACACAAAATGCCAATTTCCGTAAAGCCGGCACTCCTTACAACAGGATGGTAGCTATCATAAAAATGATTCAAGCATATGATTGATTGGCGTTTAAACACCTTGTGGGTTGCGGGCTTAATTGTAAGAGTTACAGACAAATGCAATAATAAATTCAAGTTATATGACACAGACTAAACGCCTTGCAATGTGGTCAGGGCCTCGCAACTTATCGACAGCAATGATGTACGCCTTTGCCCAGCGCAGCGATACCGCAGTTTGGGATGAGCCTTTTTATGCAGCTTATTTGACAGCAACTGGACTAAATCATCCGATGAAAGATGAGATCATTACAGCAGGGGATGCGAACCCTGAAACAGTGATTTCCAAATGTTTGTACTCGGTGCCAAATAACAAGCCGCTGTTCTATCAAAAACATATGACCCAGCACATGATCTCTTCTTTCCGCCGCGATTGGATTCTAGATCAAACTAATGTATTCCTCATTCGTCATCCTGCCCGTGTATTAGCGAGCTATGCTAAGAAACGGAATGATCCAACGCTTGATGATATCGGGTTTAGCCAACAAGCGGAACTGATTGACCTAGTCCTTCGAGAATCTGGGACCGCGCCGCTGGTTGTGGATAGCGCAGATATTCATGATAATCCCAAGGTGATGCTAACAAAAATTTGCAGTACTATTGGCATCTCTTTTGAAGAACAAATGTTACAGTGGCCAAAAGGTGGAAATACACAAGACGGAATTTGGGCCCGACATTGGTATGGCGCAGTTTGGAACAGCACAGGGTTTGAAAGGTCAGAAAGTCCAATGCCCGCAGTCGCACCAAGTTTGCACGACGTTTTTCAACAGGCAAAGTATTTATATGATCGAATGTCCGAAATTAAACTCAGTCTGAGTACGCGGTCAGCATAGTTTAAATTTGACAGTTTTAAGCAAAACAGCGGGCTGCTCACCTGTAGTTAGTGGCTTGGATACATGATCCTACTCAAGCAAATTTATTGTGAGCTCAGTTCTAATCTAGTGACAAAAAATAAAAGGTGGACAGCAAAAAGTCCGGTTTTCTAGCCAATTTTTTGACTGTGCGAACAAAACTCTGATTACTTGGAGCGTTTTGCCCGCGAAGCCAACAGTTTCAAACGTAGCGCGTTAATTTTGATAAAGCCAGCCGCATCCGCCTGATCGTATGCACCAGCGTCATCTTCAAAGGTAACATGTGCTTCAGAATATAGCGTGTCATTTGACCAACGGGCCACAGTTTGCACAGAACCTTTGTAGAGCTTAACCTTAACAACACCGTTAACATGTTTCTGGCTATGATCAATCAGCGCTTGTAACATTTCACGTTCTGGGCTGAACCAATAACCGTTGTAAATCAATTCTGCATAGCGCGGCATTAAATCGTCTTTCAGATGCGCAGCACCACGATCAAGCGTAATAGATTCAATACCACGGTGTGCCTCCAGCATAATAGTTCCACCTGGGGTTTCATAAACACCACGGGATTTCATCCCGACATAGCGCCCTTCCACCAGATCAAGACGGCCAACACCATGTTTTCCGCCTAATGTGTTTAGCTCTGTCAGCATTTCAGCAGGAGATTTTGCAACATTGTTCAATGCAACGGGATCACCATTCTTATACGTGATTTCAACAAATTCTGGTTTGTTTGGCGCATCTTCTGGATTCACAGTGCGCTGATATACGTAATCGGGTGCCTCTAATGCTGGATCTTCCAGCACTTTACCCTCAGATGAGGTGTGCAATAAATTTGCATCCACAGAAAACGGTGCTTCGCCACGTTTGTCTGTAGCGATTGGAATTTGGTGTTCTTCAGCAAATTGCAACAGCTTAGTACGGCTTTGTAATTCCCATTCACGCCAAGGCGCAATAACTTTAATTTCTGGGTCCAGCGCATAAGCTGACAGTTCAAACCGTACCTGATCATTGCCCTTGCCCGTAGCCCCATGAGACACGGCATCCGCACCTGTTTCAGCCGCAATTTCAACTAACCGTTTTGAAATCAACGGACGCGCAATCGATGTGCCAAGCAAATATAAACCCTCATAAACCGCATTCGCTCGAAACATTGGAAAAACAAAATCGCGCACAAATTCTTCACGAACGTCTTCGATAAAGATGTTCTCCGGCTTTATACCCAACAGTTCTGCTTTTTTTCGTGCTGGCTCCAGTTCTTCGCCTTGGCCTAAATCAGCAGTAAAAGTAATAACTTCGCAGTTATATTCCGTCTGCAACCATTTCAAAATGATCGACGTGTCCAAACCACCAGAATACGCGAGAACGACTTTTTTAGGGGCAGCCATTGAGGGCAATCTCCATTAAATTGCATGGTAAAGCGCGTCTATTGCGTTTTTTACTGCTCGACAAGTGGCCATTACGCCATAACCATGCCAAGAAAACCTCTTACAACGCTTTAAGGTTCTAAAATGACTAATCCACGGCTATTGAATTTTACCTCTTACGGTGAAGGTTCAGGCATACCATTTTTGATTATACACGGATTGTTCGGATCAGGTCGAAATTGGCGAGCAATTGCACGGCATTTGTCAAAAGACCAACCCGTAGTGACTGTTGATTTGCGCAATCATGGTCATAGTTTTTGGGACGATGACAATTCTTATCCAGCTCTTGCCTCAGATTTAACATATGTTATCAACGAATTAGGCGGTAGAGCAAATATTTTGGGCCATTCCATGGGTGGCAAGGCCGCAATGGTATTGGCATTGCAAAATCCACAGATGGTTAATCGTCTAATCATCGCGGATATCGCGCCAATTAAGTATCACCATACGCAACGGGAAAATATTGCCATTATGCAATCTGTGCCTTTAGAGAATTTTGACCGGAGATCTGCTGTTCAATCTGCACTTGAGGATAAAACAGGCGATGCCGCTCTGTCGGCGTTTTTAGCACAAAGCGTTGAGGTGGACGGTGGTAATTTACGCTGGATGCTTAATCTTGATTCATTGAATCAAAACATGGGACCAATCATTGGCTTCCCAGAAATGGACGGCGCATACGACAGGGAGGCTTTGTTCATTCGAGGCGCCAACTCCACTTATGTCAACGAAGCTGGTAAAACAGCAATCACATGTTTGTTTCCCTGCGCCAAGATTCTTACGATTGACGGCGCTGGCCATTGGCTGCACGCTGAAAAAACAAAAGAATTCACGATAATTTTAGGTGAATATTTGGCGTCCTAGAGCTCCGTCGCAGAATGGATCGGTAGTGGACTCAAAAAGACTTCCCTAAAAACTACGTATAATTATATTAACAATACATGAAATTCGTGATTGCATTCCTTTCTATGGATTAAATTTCACTAACCTTACAACATCACGCAACCCCTCAAGCTATGAGAAAATGTGTTGTATATCTTGCGTAATGAGATTAATGTGATGCTTCACAGGCAAGCGATTGTCTGTCAGGTATCCGGCATTAATCCAAGGATTCACAGAAAATAGCAATACCTGGCTATCGAGAGGCCATCCATTGACATAAAAAGTGACGGTCTCCTGCATTTGACAACATTGATGTGGCAGATTTTGGATTCATCCAAACTACAGTATGATCAGGCTCAACTGGGTCACTGATTTGAAGCGTCGGCATACATTTAAAAATGTGGCAAATTTTATGCGCCCAAATGCTGTACTCAGGCATAAACGTATACCGCTGGTAGACACCAAGGCGGCAAATGTTTGTAATGTGATAGCCCGTTTCCTCAAATACTTCACGATGCAACGCCCGCACTGGTGTTTCGCCTGGATCAATGCCGCCACCAGGAAGTTGTAGCTCTAGCTCATGGGCGTCCTGCAACGTAAGCAGCAAGTCATCACCATCAGGGATAATGGCATAAGCGCCGGGTCGACGCACATAAGTGACACCCTGCTGAAACGGCTCCCCAAATCGACGCATGAAAATTTCCCTGTGTTTGAAACACCGCGTCGCGGCAATTGCACTTCTGTGTAAACAGCACTATCTGGACCGCTTAACAAGGGTAGAATTAATGCAAGCCAACGATATAACCAAAAAATGGGATGACGTAATCCTTCCATTCCAACTAGACGCAGCGGATGTGCGCGGACGTGTGACAAGGCTCGATGGGACACTCAACAAAATCCTAAGCCAACACAACTACCCATTTGTGGTTTCCGCACTGGTTGCAGAAGCGGCTTTGTTGACTGCATTGATTGGTCAAACAATCGGTCTGCGGTGGAAGCTGTCAATCCAGATTCGTGGTGATGGACCATTGCGCATAATCGCAACTGATTATTTTGCTCCACAATCCGAAATGGAACCTGCTCGGATCCGTGCTTATGCGAGTTATAACTCTGAAAGCATTGAAACCACAAAAAAAGAAGGTTTCGATTTGATTGGCAAGGGTATGTTTGCAATTTTAATAGACCAAGGCTCTGGCACGAAACCCTATCAAGGAATTACGCCACTGGCCGGTGGTTCCTTATCTAAATGCGCTGAAACATATTTCGCGCAATCTGAGCAATTACCAACGCGATTTAAAACCATCACAGCGCAGGAAACACGCAGCGATGTTGATATGAAATGGCGCGCAGGCGGCATTATGGTACAACATATGCCAAAGGCGTCGCCCTCAATTCAGAAAGATGGTGGATCAGGTGAAGGGGGTTTGTTGCAAGCAGATGATTTACTATCAGATGACGACGCAGAAAACTGGAGCCGTGCTACAATCCTGATGGACTCCGCCGAGGAAACAGAGCTTATCGGCCCACACGTAGGGCAGGAACAGCTTTTGCACCGCCTGTTCCACCAAGAAACACCACGTATTTTCCCCGCTCAACCGATAAAGTTTGGCTGCACTTGTGGTGAGGAAAAAGTACGTCAGACTATGTCGATTTATTCAATCAAAGACATTAAACATATGACTGCGGACAACGGCATGGTTACTGCGGATTGTCAGTTTTGTGGTGCACATTATGAATTAGAGCCAAGCACACTAGGAAAAGATGCGGTTAATGAGTCGTGACGCCAAAATATCTGTAAATTGGGATCAAATTAAGAGAGCCACAAACGGCGATTTAGACCATTTAGCGTCGTCTGATTTTGATCTGAACGCGGATAAGCCTCTGCCAAGGTCGAGCTACAAACCCGCTGCAGTTATGGTGCCAATTTTGGATGTACCAACTGGTTTGCGTGTGATTTTAACCCGTCGTGCGGCGCATTTAAAACACCATCCTGGACAAATTGCGTTTCCTGGTGGCAAAATTGAAGCGACAGATCGGAGTATTGAACATGCAGCTTTGCGCGAGGCAGAGGAAGAGATTGGTCTGCGCAATTTGCATACTGACTTAATTGGAAAACTGCCACTACACCGCACCGTGACGGGATTTGAAGTACAGCCAATTGTGGCGCGGATTTCACCAGAATTCTTGGCCATTTCTGACCCTGGTGAGGTCGAGGAAGTGTTCAGTGTGCCGCTTGATCACCTGACAAACCTGGAAAATTATTTTATCGAGGAACGCATTTGGATGGGAAAGCTGCGACGGTATTATGTCGTGCCGTTTGGTCCTTATTACATTTGGGGTGCCACAGCGCGAATGTTGCGCATGTTCGTAGATCGCTTAGAACATTCTTATGAAACTAACAGCTGATTGGATCATGGATGCAGGTGTTCAGCGCCTGATTAGGGCGTTTGAGACGCGTGGGCATCAGATTTTTTTTGTAGGTGGCTGCGTGCGCAATACGTTGTTGGACCAAACAGTTGCAGACATCGATCTATCAACGTCAGCAGTACCTGAACAAACGATTGAGGTAGCTAAAGAAGCGCGGTTCAAGTTCATCCCAACGGGGCTTGAATATGGCACAATTACAATTCTGGTTAATGGTCAATCCTTTGAAATTACAAGTTTTCGTAAAGATGTTGAAACCCAAGGTCGCCGCGCCGTTGTAGCGTTTTCAGATAACATTATGGAAGATGCGCTGCGCCGTGATTTCACAATGAATGCACTTTATGCGGACGGGCGCGGGGAGCTTGTGGATCCACTTAATGTGATAGGTGATTTACACAATCGTAATGTCAGGTTCATTGCAGATGCACAGGAACGCATACGCGAAGATTACTTACGTATCTTGAGGTATTTTCGATTTCACGCTTGGTACGCGGATCAAGACAGCGGCATTGACCCCGATGCTATGGCAGCTATTGCAATGAATTTGGATGGCCTTTCATTAGTTTCGAAAGAAAGAATTGGGATAGAGTTTCGAAAGATTTTATCCGCCGAGCACCCCCTTCGCACACTCGCAGCAATGGAACATTCCGGCGTATTAATGCAAATTTTACCTGGCAGTAATACCCGGGCTTTAGGACCTCTGTTATTTTTAGAAGAAAATTTGGGGCTAACAGGCGATTGGATGCGTCGGCTAATATGTCTAGGCGGTGAAAATCAAGTTGAAAATTTACGTTTATCCAAGGCTGAAAGAAAACGAATTGTAGCTTTTTACAAGGCTGTGGATCATGGGGCGGAATATGCTGAGACGGCTTATCGGTTTGGGCGGGATACCACGCTAGATATGGTGTTGGTTACAGCGGCAGCTTCGGAAAGTCATCCTGCGGGCCACTTAATGGAGCAGATCAAGAAGGGCTGCGCAGCAGAGTTCCCCATCAAAGCAGTAGACTTGCCTAGTTCGCTGACAGGGAAAGCCATTGGGGACCTTTTGAACAGGTTAGAGAACGACTGGATTAATTCTGGGTTCAGTAAAACCAAAACAACTTTGCTAGCTGATGTTTAGCCCGTTAATTATATTTTTAATCGTAGGCCTGATCAGCCCTGGACCAAACGTAATCCTGTTGACCAGCAGTGGTGCACGGTTTGGGGTGTGGGCGACCTTGCCACACTTGCTAGGTGTGGTGATAGGAACGGGCATTATCGGTGGCATTTGTGGTTTGGGAATTGGCGCGGTGATTGTATCGCAACCACAGCTGCAGTTTGTGCTGCAGTTGGTTTCTTTTACTTGGATTTTGTGGATGGCATATCAACTGTTATTTCCCAAAAAGGGGGCGGTTACGCAATCAATTGAAAGCCCATGGACGTTTGTTAAAGGTACTGTATTTCAATGGATTAACCCGAAAATTTGGGCTGTGGCCTTGGCTGCATCATCAGGATATTCTATCGGCCTCAGCCCCTGGAGCGAGGCTGCACGAGTGGCAACGGGGTTTATCTGCATCAACCTTTTTGTTTGCGTTTTCTGGACATATTCAGGCATGCTCTTGTCCGTTCTTTTAAACAATGAAAGGCGTTGGTTCACATTTCGGACAATTATGGCAACTCTGCTCGCTCTATCAGCAATAATGGTGTTTATATGACTGAAATTCTGATTAAAAAACTTGGTGCAAAAGGTGATGGAATTGGCACGTTAAACGGGACTGAAATCTTTGCACCTTACACGGTTCCAGGTGAGCGAGTTGATGGACAAATCATTCATGAGCGCATGGAAAAAGCACGAATTTTAGAACCTGTTTCTTTGCGTGTGAAACCACCCTGTTCCCATTTCAAAATCTGTGGTGGATGCTCAACGCAGCATATTGAAAGAACATTTCTAGCACATTGGAAGCAAGATTTGGTGCGTGATGCACTCGCAAAACAAGGGTTGGAAACAGAATTTCGGGCTTCAATCACTTCCCCAACCCAGTCTCGCAGGCGGGCAATTTTTACAGGCAAGCGGACTAAAACGGGAGCCTATTTAGGATTTCATACCCGCGGAACGTCGCAAATTGTACCAATCGATAATTGTGTCCTGGTACACCCTAATATCAGCGCTGGTTTCACAGGGCTCAAGGCACTGGTAAAAATGGCTACATCACGCAAAAGTGAAGTACGGATTGCGGTTGCAACGAGCCTTGGTGGATTAGATATAAGCGTTAATGACGCCCTGCCACTAGACAATGAAATACGAGAACAGGCCATCAAAATTATGAGTAAACACGGGTTTTCACGTTTGTTTTGGAACGGTGAAATCATTATTGAACGCATGGCTGCTCAGCAGCAATTTGGTGCAGCTCGTGTAACACCACCCTCGGGATCTTTTTTGCAAGCGACCCAAGATGGCGAAGCAGCGCTAGTTGAAACGGTGCAGGAAATTGTTGGCAAAACAAAGAAAATTGCTGATCTATTTTCAGGCTGTGGGACATTTACGCTGCCGCTAGCAAAGAATGCTGAAATTGCAGCTTTTGAGTCAGATGGAACAATGCTCGCTGCGCTCGATAAAGGGTGGCGCACCGCGGTTGGCTTGAAGAAGGTAGAAACAAACACGCGCGATTTATTCCATAATCCATTGCGCGAAGATGAATTGAAACCATTTGGTGCAGCAGTCATCGACCCACCACGCGCAGGAGCCAAAGCACAGACAGAGTTTCTAGCCGCTAGCAGTGTTAATACAATTGCCTTCGTGTCTTGTTACCCGGCGACCTTTGCACGTGATGCACGAATTTTGTTGGATGGAGGCTTTACTCTCGATTGGGTGCAAACCGTAGATCAGTTTTTATGGTCTAGCCACTGCGAATTGGTTGCGCAATTTACACGTGTATAAATCTGGTACACCTGCATCATTTAAACATCATATTAATCAAGATCACTTCTAAAAATACACCGCCTGAAAAACATTCGGGTGAACCTCAGTTTCCAGTCTTGCAGAACCGTTCGCACAATTTGGTTAGTTAAGAAGATCCTAAGCAATGGCTACACCTATCCTAGAAATTTCTAGAACGTCGAGAACTTTTGCCTCAATGTGAGGAGCGTTCATGCCCGCCACATCATACATGGCATTGGGACTATTCTGATCGATAAACGTATCAGGTAAAACCATAGAGCGGAATTTTAGACCCTTATCGAACACACCCTGATCAGAAAGGAATTGCATGACATGTGATCCGAAGCCACCGACAGCACCTTCTTCAATTGTAATCAGTGCTTCATGATTTTTTACTAAGTCAATGATCAGGTCTTCATCCAAAGGTTTTGCAAAACGCGCATCTGCTATTGTAGGCATGACACCTTTGTGAGCCAGTAACTCTGCTGCTTTTTCACACTCTTGCAGGCGGGTACCAAAAGATAAAAGTGCAACTC
>MDSX01063466.1_pt1 | contig 10937 bp, 11 predicted proteins | sample 811141 | NCBI WGS metagenome assembly MDSX01 (sample SAMN05326642, study PRJNA326480) | marine metagenome | isolation source: seawater | place: Atlantic Ocean: South East | collected 2010
AGTGAATTAAACTCTGGAGACACCGCATGGATACTTACTGCTACTGCACTAGTACTATTTATGACATTGCCAGGATTGGCTTTGTTTTATGGCGGTCTTGTTCGATCTAAAAATGTACTGTCCGTTCTAATGCAATGCTTTGCTATAGCTTGTTTAATATCAGTTTGTTGGGTAATTTATGGATACAGTCTAGCATTCAAGGGAGATGGACTTTATATTGGAGACCTCAGTGCACTATTTTTAAATGGTGTTGAAAGAGATTCATTGAGCGGCACATTGCCCGAGACTTTATTTATTACCTTTCAAATGACATTTGCAATTATTACCCCTGCTCTTGTTGTTGGTGCCTTTGCTGAGAGAATGAAATTTGGCTCCATGTGTATGTTTTCTGTTGCTTGGTTTACTTTCGTCTATCTACCTGCCTGTCACATGGTATGGGGTGGCGGATACTTAGCTCAATTAGGAGTCATTGATTTTGCTGGAGGTTTGGTTGTTCATGCAACTTGTGGTGTAGGTGCTTTAGTAGCAGCAGTATATCTTGGTCAAAGAAACGGGTTTATGAAATCTCCTATGCCTCCTCATAATAGAACTATGGTTATGATTGGTGCAGCGATGTTATGGGTTGGATGGTTTGGCTTTAATGCAGGAAGTGCTGTTGCAGCAGATGGGTCTGCTGGGATGGCTATGTTAGTTACTCATATCAGTGCTTCTGTAGGCGCATTAACATGGGTAGGAATAGAGTGGATAAAGTCTGGAAAGGCAACAATTATTGGAATAGCAACTGGAATGGTAGCAGGCCTGGCAACCATAACTCCCGCATCTGGAACTGTTGGTCCAGCCGGTGCACTTTTGATAGGATTTATGGCAGGAATAATATGTTTTTATGCAACGCAAACTGTTAAATCGTATTTCAAAATAGATGATTCTCTTGATGTATTTCCAGTTCACGGTGTAGGTGGAATACTTGGTATTATAATGCTTTGTTTTGTAGGCAATCCAGATGGGTTTCTGGGATCTGGAGCTGCAGGTATCTCCGAAGATGGAGCTATTGCTCAATTGCTAATTCAACTTCAAGGCATTGTTATTATCTGTGCTTGGACAGCAGTAGCAACCTACTTTATATTAAAAGCAATTAGCTTATTTACAGAGATTAGAGTTTCTATAGAAGATGAAGAAGTTGGCCTCGACATAAGTGAACATAATGAGCAAGGTTACAGCTTATAAACTGAATTGCTATATTGAGAAAGAAAAAAAGGATGCATATCATCTTGTATGTTGTGCATCCTCTCTTGAAGATATGCCTTTGCATCTTCTATCTGATCATCATTAAAATTTGTATTCTCTACAGGAATACCTTGAATAATGCATGATGCGATGTTTGTTGCATGAATTTTATATAAAGATTTAATAGAACTCGTAATCTGACTAGCTACCTGATCATAGTCATCATCAACAAAAGTCATTTGAGATCCTATAGAGAGGTGAACATTACCTTTATAACCAGTAATTCCATCTGAAATACTTTGTAAATCTTCCTTAGGTTCCTTTTCATATTTATTATTGATTGATATTAAATACAATTCTTTGGTTTTTAACAAATCATTTGGGTCTCTTTCATATGAAATTGAAATTGGAACTACGGATAGTTCATTGAAATAATCATGAATTTTTTTAGATTTTCTAGCATTTAGGTGAATCATCTTAAGTACCGATGAATCTGTATAATCCAAGCCATCTTTGGACCTACCTTGCTTTTGTGCAATCCAAACTGAATCATTTTTATTAACTATAGAATCAAAAATAAACTCAGATGCTAAATGTAGACTTTTATATATATCTTTTTTAGATTTATCACTTCTATCAATAATAAAACTCTTATTCAGGCGCATTAAGTCCGATGCCCATTTTTCCTCCATTAAATTATTCCCAACAGCATTATTTGTAGTTTTAAGATTGTTCTGATGAAGGATTAAATTAAGTAATGCAGAATCTAAGGTTATATCTCTATGGTTTGAAATAAATAAGTAAGATTTATCCTTATCAAGATTTTCAATTCCTGAGACTGTAAAGTCTTTTATTGAATTTTTAATGACTTTAGAAACTATCCCTTCAAAAATATCTTGATACTCTTTAATAGAATTTACATCCTTAATTCTATTTTTTAAAAGATATGAAATTAATCTATTTCTAAAAGGTAAATGAGCAAGTAATGGATAATTTTTTGATGCGAGAACAACTTTAATAATATCCGGATTGTTACAAAGACTAGTTAAAACAGGCTTAACTTCATTATCTTTGTATGGTCTTATAGAATCAAATTTATTCATTAAATATTTCAGTTCTAAATTAAGGTATCTATATTTTACATTAATAATGTATACAATACCGACATGAAAAATTTTCTAAATTATTCAGGATTATCTGTCCAAGCACATAGAGGCGGCTCATTAGAATCGTATGAAAATACTTTGGAATCCTTTGCTTATTCTGACTCTATAGGATGTAAGTATATAGAGACCGATGTTCAAGTTTCATCTGATGGAATACCTTATATATTTCATGATGATACTCTAAAAAGATTATTGAATATGGACGTTGTTTTTAGCTCATTGCATTCAAAGGAGATAGATAAGCTTAGATTATTTGATCATTATATTATTCCTAAGCTTGAAACTGCGCTAAACGAATTTCCAGATTTATTTTTTCAAATAGACGTTAAAACTGACATGGTTGCTATACCAGCATTGGAAGTGATTAAACAAAACAATGCCACTGACAGAATATGTATTGCTAGTTTTAATAGTAAAAGGTTGCAAAGAGTTCATCAAAAATATCCAGAAATATGTTTATCTATGGGTCCTCTAGAAGTTTTTAAACTTCTGTTATCTAGTTTCAATCTTTATAACAAGGAAATACAAGGTGATTGCTTACAGGTACCTATGTACTATTATGGATTGAAGGTTGTTACTAAAAGATTTGTAGATTTTGTTCATAGCAAAGGGCTAAAAATATCTGTATGGACGATTAATGATACTAAAACATTCAAAGATCTTATAAATTTAAATGTTGACGGTATTATTACTGATAAACCAAAACTATTGATTGAGACTATAAAAGATTAATCTTTAATAATAAATTTCAATAAAAATCTTTTGGCAACAATATACATTGGAATAATAAAACAGGTAGTAATTAACAGCTCAACCGGCGTGGAGAAATCCATTAAACTTCTAATAAATGGCGCTATAACAAGTCCAGTTATTGCTCCAAGAATGCTATAAAAAATAATTGATTCTTTACTAAATAGTTTCATCGTCAATCCTAACTTTAATCAAGAGTAAGCCACCTAAAATAAATAAAATTGCTATAGGCAATAAAGCAATCCTTATATTTCCATAAAGTGAAAGCAAAGTACCTACCATCAATGGTCCTAGTATAGCTCCTGCCTTTCCAAAAACATTAAATAGACCAAAAAATTCGCCCGCTTTTTCAGCAGGAATAAGTTTACCAAATAAGCCTCTTGAGCTGCCTTGAATACCGCCCTGAAAACATCCAACAAAAGCGGCAAGTAGATAAAACTCAAATGCTGAAGATAGAGTTGTGCTGTATAAGATAATAAAAATGTATGAAAAAATTGAAATATAAAGTACTGGCTTATCTCCATATCGATTAGCTATATAACCCCAAAATAAAGTTGCAGGAAAAGCTATAAATTGAACCAATATTAGAGCTTGTATTATTGCACTGGTTTCTAATCCTAAATTCAATGCAAAAGCAGATGCTAAATAAATAACAGTATGGGCACCATCTATAAATAAGAAAAAGGCAATTAGAAATAAAAATGCATTTTTATATTGATATATAGACCTAAGAGTATCAAAAATGTTTCTGATTGAGTTCGATAATAAATGAGATTTATTAAAACCTAATTTCTTTTCTTTAAAATTAATGCCAAGTGGGATTAAGAACATTAGCCACCATACTGATACCATTAAAAAAGAGATTCTAATTGCTTCCGATTGAGAAGAAAGTCCAAATAAAGATGGATTGATACTCATTAGTGCATTGATTACAAATAGACTCCCTCCTCCTAAATATCCCCATGCATAGCCTTGATTTGAAATAATTGAGAATTTTTCTGGAGTTGTTATCTTGGTTAATATTTTGTCATAAGGTATCTGACTCATTGAAAAACAATAGTTAGCAATACCAAAAAATATCAATGCATATAACCATGAGCCAGCCTCAACCGTATAAAGCATTCCAACAAAAAAAGCTCCAATAGAGGTAAATAGAACTAGTGTGCTTTTGGTTGATCTATTTATATCAGTTATTGCACCAATAATAGGCCCTGAGCATAAGATAGATACATTACAGATAACAATAGTCCAGTTGTAATATATTGAAGCTGTTACTGTTTCAATGTCTGACGCCCAAAATTCAAGATAAAATATTGGAAAAAATGCAGCAACAACTGTTGTTGCGAAAGCTGAATTTCCAACATCGTATGCTATCCAGGACTTCACTTTAGTAGTAAATGTTTTTGTATCTGAAATATTCAAATTATATAAACCAATTGATTAAGAATCATTCTATATGAAAAATTGCCTTGTAAATGTATATATTTTTGATATATTTTTTAGAAGGGGGAAGAAATCATGGATGATAATACAACTATTAAACAGGGTGGATACTTTGTTGTTGGTATTGGAGTAATAGTATTTTTACTAGGCTTGGTTGCTTATATCTTTTATTAGCCTGGAGGCCAATTTAAGGATCTGCCAGAAAGTAAATGCAGGTGAAGATGAAATACACTTTGGCCTGCTTTTGCTCCATTATTAATTACAATTCTAAACGTATCATTTAAATCTAATTGATTTGCAACTTTACCTGCAACAAGCATTAAATGTCCAAGAATTAACTCATCGTTATTTGAGGCATCTGATAGTTTTGGAATAACTTTTTTTGGAATGATTAATAAGTGGGTTGGTGCTTGGGGCTGTATATCTTTAATAACTATAGAAAGGTCGTCCTCATAGATAATGTCAGCTGATATCTCTCTATTGATAATTTTTTCAAATAAAGTTTCTGCCATAGCAATTAAAAAGCCCTAAAAAACCTAAAGCCAATATAAAAAATGGCAGCTGTCATTAGTAATGCTAAAAGGATTATCAAAAGATCTCTTAAAGTTTGAAGAAGTTGACCTTGCTGCTTTGCTTTTACAAGTTGAAATAAAAGATAAATGAGTGCTATTGAACTTACTACTAATATAAAAATGCTTAACATAAAAAATTATCCTAACATGGAGCCTACTCCAGTAACTAAAAAACCCAATGCAATCCCCCAGCAGATGCATGCAATCAGGTCTGCAATATAAAATCTTACAATTTTTAGATCAGAAATTCCAAGTAAAAATGGAACTATTGGTCTTACAGCTGGAATAAATCTTCCAAGTATTACTGTAAATGAGCCTGTTTTATCAAGAAACTTTTGTGCTCGACTTATTAACTTTTTTCTTTTTACCATTACCTTAGTTGATAATAATTGAGGACCAATTGTTTTACCGAATAAAAAACCTGTCATATCGCCAAGATGAGCTCCAAGAACAGCAACAGGCACTATATATGTTATTGGGAGTAGCTCTGTATTATAGATAAGAATGCATATAGAAAATAATATAGCGCTGGAAACAACTACTCCAGACAAAATAAAGGATTCAAAAAAAGCAAAGAATAAAATTACAAGCCAAGCATACTCAGCGTTAGTATTTAAATATAATTCTATTTTTTCAAACATGCTTAATTGGCTTGTAGTGAATGAGTAAAACATTTTACTTTATTTATTTGTCTGTACTATAGTTCTACTAATATTTATTTATTTCAACAAAATGATAGAAAAATTTAATGTTCATATTTCAGATAAAGACATTGATGAATTACGAACAAAGATAAAATTAACGCGATGGCCTGATGAAATTAATAATGAAAGGTGGTCCCATGGAACAAGCTTATCTTTTTTAAAAAAATTATCTAAATATTGGTTAGATGATTTTGATTGGCGAATTCATGAAGATCAAATAAATAAAATTGGTAGTTATAAATTTAAAACTAAATCCGGCTTGAAAATTCATTTTCTTCATAGTAAATCTAATAAAAAAAATGCCATTCCTATTGTAATGACTCATGGATGGCCTGGAAGCATTCAAGAGTTCTTAAAAATTATTCCTATTCTTCATAAAGAGTCGAAAATCCCTATTGATATAATATGCCCTTCCCTTCCTGGTTTTGGTTTTTCTGATAAGCCAAAAGAAACAGGGATGAATTCTAAACAAATTGCAAAATTACAGCATGAATTGATGATGAATCTTGGGTATAAGAAATACGTTGTTCAGGGTGGAGATTGGGGGTCAACTGTTAGTAAATGGATGGCAGAGCTTTATCCAGAGCATTGTATTGGAATTCATTTGAATCTAGTTATTGCATATCCTCCTGAAGGTGAAGACCCTATGGAGGGAGTCACATCTGCAGAATTAAAAATGCTAGAAAACTATGACAAATATAAAACACAAGGTTATGGATATTATGAAATTCAAAAAACGAAGCCTCAAACAATAGGCTATGGATTAAATGACTCTCCAATTGGATTGGCTGCCTGGATATCGGAAAAATATTATGGATGGTTTGAAGAAAAAAGTAATAATCTAGTAATATCTAATGATGAAGTATTGAGTATTATATCTTTGTATTGGTTCACCCAATCCATCACCTCCTCAGCAAGACTTTATAAAGAAAATGGTGATTTTGGATTCTCTTTTAATAACATTAATCAACCAATGGCTGGAGCAATATTCAAACGCGATATTATGCTGCCACCAAGAGCATGGGCTGAAAAAATTTACGATGTAGTTCAATGGAATGAATACGAAGGAGGACATTTCGCTGCATTAGAAAGACCTGAGACATTAGCAAAAGATTTAATAAAATTTATTAATAAATTAAAGATTTAACTCCTCTGCTAAGTCTTTAAGAGATATAAATTTAAAATTTTCTTTATTTATTTTTTCTATTCCTGAATTATTTCCATCTTGCACAACTATCAAGCCTTTTGGGAAATCTTCGTTGAAGTAGTTGTTAGAAATATCAATACCATCTGTATCACTAACACCATCTATGAGTTTGTTACTCACTATTTTAAATGAAGTCACAAAAGCATATGGCAACTCTCTGTTATAGACATTAAAAGTGCTATTTCCTTGAGAGGATGCTATTAAATAACCAGATATTTCTGAAGTTTTATATAAAGCCAATCCTTCTGGATCACCAACAATATGTCCATTTCTATCATCAATTATTATAGGGTTTGAAAAATTAAGCTCTTGAGATATTTTATAAGCTCTTAATACTCCTCTTTTGTTTTCTTCTGAAACAAATAATGTTCTATTTTGATCGTCATAAACACACCCTTCAGATTCTGATGCATTTTGATTATTAAATACCTTAAGAATACCAAGCTTATTATCTTTATATTGCCACATTTGAACTCTAGAACCTTTAGCTTCAGTCACAAAGGCTATTATGCCAAACTGATCATCAAAGCCAGCACAAATGCCGTAGGCAAGCATATTGGTTTGCTCACTATGATCAGGAGTTATTGGCAAAGAAAAATTACCATTCAAGGATTCCTTGTTTAGATTTTTATTATCCTGTATCCATAAATTTATATTATTATTTCCACTATTAGAGCCAAAAATATAAGTTGTATTATTATTATTTTTTGTATTTTTGATAGTTCTTAAGTCGATATTATTAATCTTACCTGCTTTAGAAAAGCCTATGGTGTCTCCTGCAAGATTATAGGTATAAATACCATTATATTTATCAGTTCCAAAGATTAGTGAAAGATTTGGATTTAATTTACTCATCCAAATTGCAGGATCATCTGCATTACCATTAATTGGTACTTGAGGCGTTTCTTTTATAGGGGTAATGGTTATCAACTGATTGGCAAGCACTGGATAAATACAACAAACAATCGTCAATAGTAAAAAATATTTTTTTAAGAACATATTTTATGAACTTTGATTAATCCAATTGAGTAAATAGGCATGTGCAGCCCTATTGGCCTCAATTTTACCCACTTCATTTAATTCACCACTTTCTTTAGTATTTAAAGAGAATACTGAAATTATTATTTGAGTAAGAACTCTAAAGACGCCATCTTTATTAAACATTTCAGGAAGATCTATATTCATGTCAATAAAAGTTTGGACTTGACTTGATAGTTCATGTATTGACTTTGAAGGCATAGATGGTGTCAAAGTATTGGATAGAATAATAATTTGAGCTGCTTTTGAATTTTTAAAAAAATTAAAAAGTATCTCAACTGTTCTTAGGATAATTACCGAGGACTGATCTGTTTTTATATTAACTGATTTAGTTTTAAATTCCATTGAGCAACTTTCAATATAACGAGTAATCATTACTGATTTTAATGCATCAGATGTTGGAAAGAATTTATAAGTAGATGTTCTCTTTAAACCAGAGTACTTCGAAATATTTGCAATAGTGATAGCATCAAGACCTTTCTCTAATAGAATTTCTTCGGCAGTATTTAGAATGATTTCAATTCTTTTTTTGCTTCTTTCTTGTTTACCGATTTGTTCCATAAACTAATTATGGACAAATGTTTAGAAAAGTAAATTAAGAAATGTTAATTAGCTATCTAAAATTTATATTCGAAACCAACAGAAGTGAATACTTCATTCTCTATTAAAAATTCTTTATTGAGAAGATAGTAATGGATAAATATTTAAGTAGAATTTTCATTTTACTAAGTAAACTTGTGTTTACACACCAAAGATAAATCTTAATAAAACATAAAATAGTACAGTGAAGGTTGCTCCGGCAGGAATGGTAACAATCCAGGATAAAATGATTCTTCCAATAGAGTTTAAATCTAAATGAGAGATACCTTTAGCCAAACCAACACCTATCACAGCTCCAACAAGTGTATGAGTTGTAGAAATCGGCAATGAAAGATATGAAGCGGCAACAACAGTCGATGCAGCAGCCATTTCAGCTGAAAAACCCAAGCTTGGAGTCAGCGTAGTAATTTTACTACCAACTGTTTTAATAACTCTACCTCCCAGCATTGCTAATCCAAAAACAATACCAATGCCACCTAAAAGAAGAACCCATGGACTAACTGCTGCCTTTGATCCAATTGCACCTTCCGAAGTTACACTGATAATAGCTGACATAGGGCCTATTGCATTTGCTACGTCATTAGAGCCATGAGCGAATGCCATTGCTGAAGCAGTAATTAACATTAGAACTGCAAAAGCAGATTCTACTCCATACGTTCTAATTTTCTCTTTGTTGACTTGAAGTAAAACTGCCGTTGTTGCTGCAACAATAATTCCAATAATTGCACTACTAACAAAAGCTCCCTGATCAGTTATAAGAAACCAGTACATCAAATCACTCAATTCTTCTTTAGGATTTTGAATATCTTTAATGACATGCTTTAAGCCTTTTGTAACTGTAACAAGAGCAATAATAAAACCTGTGAAGAAGCTATAAAAGGGAATAAAAGTTATAGCAGCCTGTTCAGGATCACTCCTATCAAGAATTAATTTTTTAGCACTAAGAAATATAAAAAATGACATCGTACCTGCAAGTGCAGGAGAAACTACCCAACTAGCAGCTATAGTTCCCACCTTTGCCCACGAAACTGCTTGAAAGCCCATTGAAATTATTACAAAACCAACGATAGCTCCAACTATTGAATGAGTAGTTGATACTGGCCATCCTTTATTACTTGCTATAAACAACCAAGTTCCAGCTGCAAGCAAAGCTGATAGCATTCCTATTATAAAAATATTCGTATTATCAACATATAAATTAGGATCAACAATTCCTTTTCTGATAGTAGATGTTACCTCTCCACCTGCAAGATAAGCACCTAAGAACTCAAAAATAGCTGCTATAAATATTGCTTGTTTAAATGTAATAGCTTTACTACCTACAGAGGTGCCCATAGCGTTAGCAACATCATTTGCTCCAATACCAAAAGCCATGAAGAAGCCTGCAAAAGCAGCTATAATTAATATTAAAGTTGGATCAAGAAATAAATTTTCCATTTTATGTTTAGTTAGTTCATTAAAATATGTAACTATTAAAACCTTTTGTTGTGACAATTGGGTGAAGACATATACACTTTTTAGTTACTTTTTAGTGAATAACTATTTAATAAAATTTTAATAAAAATGCTATGTTAATTGCTTTAGACCAAACCGAATACAAAAGACTCGATGCAAAAGCCTATGCTTTAGAGAAAAGACGTCTGCAAATTGAGTTGTTAAAGCTTCAAGAAGATGTAATTAAAAATGATAGGAAATTATGCATTGTATTTGAAGGACGAGATACTGCAGGAAAAAGTTCAGCTATTAAATTCTTTTCTGAATACTTACGTCCTAATAATTTTAATTATGTTCAGCTAGGCATTCCTTCGAAATGGGAATCATCTCATTGGTTCCAAAGATGGAACAAAGTCATTCCAAATTCTGGAGAAATTTCATTTTTAGATAGATCTTGGTATACAAGAGCCATAACTGAACCAATTATGGGATATTGCACTGAAAATCAATATAGAAGATTTATGAAGAGAGTCAATCATTGGGAAAACGACCATATAAATAATGGAATAGAATTAACGAAGTTTTATTTCTCTTTATCAAAAGATCAACAAGAAAGAAGAATGAATGCTAGAAAAAATTCACAGCTTAAGTATTGGAAACTTTCAAAAAATGATGAAAAAATTGTTACTAAATGGGATGCTTTCACTCTTTACAAAGAGCAAATGTATAGCAAGACTGCAACTGATATATCTCCTTGGATATCAATAAATTCTAACAATAAGATGATAGGAAGATTAAC
>MDSX01049937.1_pt1 | contig 10935 bp, 11 predicted proteins | sample 811141 | NCBI WGS metagenome assembly MDSX01 (sample SAMN05326642, study PRJNA326480) | marine metagenome | isolation source: seawater | place: Atlantic Ocean: South East | collected 2010
CCTCAAACAACATGTGCTCTACCTCAAACAACATGTGCTCTACCTCAAACAACATGTGCTCTACCTCAAACAACATGTGCTCTACCTCAAACAACATGTGCTAGACCTCAATAAAAGCATCGTGTTTGAAATCAGTGTGTTCATGTAAAAAATAAACTATTCTTTAAAATCAAACATGCGAATTTCATTAACACTTTTCGGACAATGGCCATTCACAAAAAATATGACTTTACCTTCTGACATGTCAACTTATCAAATTGTTGAAAACACACAAGTAACTTCTACAAATAAGGAGCAATCCTTAAAAGATATTTTGTATGATGGAGCGCTATTTCATATATTCAAAAGAATGGATTATAAAATACTTTTAATGGTACAATCTAGTAAGGAATGTAGTGAACACAAATTATTGCAAAGCTTTAAAGACGATGTTGATACATTCGTAGAATTTGATATTTTCGAGGATAGTGCAATCGAAATAAATAAATACAAAAACGAAGAAAATATTTTCATATGCACAGTATATACTTCATATATGTCACCTAAATTACAGCATGAACATGATACATTGAATGATATTGTAGTGCAAAGCTTTGAACAACAAAAAACATCTCAAACTTTGAAAAGTATTTATAGTGCATTAGATGATACATTATTCTTTGGTGTTTCTTATCATACATTAGAATACATGAATTCAACCTGGAATGTATCGCCCAAATCGCTTACTTTGATTCCACACAACATCAAAGTTTTAACAAACAGTAACAATGTGTTAACACATGTAATACAACAATTAGGAATAGATATTTCTGGATCCGATCTTGTTTTGATGGACCTAAATGTAAGTTTAACCATCCATGAGGATGAAAGCGATGGAATACAATTCATTGATTTTAGAATGCTGCATCACTTTCAAACATTTTATATAGTACAAGAATTTACCAAACTAGAAAAATTACAAGAATGCGAAGCGATAATTGTCAAATGCTCAGAAGACGAGTCAATCATAGATCCATTTTCAGACGAATATAACACTGTATATTCGGAATTTTTTAAAATATTGAAAGAATTTGTGAGAAGAAGAACAAATTTAGACCAGTTTTTAGAAAATTTAATAGATAAACAAGATGAAGAACATTATAGGAATAAACGCGCAGAAGAGACACTGCACGCGGAAGAAGTACTACACGCAAAAGACATAATGCACGCAGAAGACACAATGCACGCAAAAGACACAATGCACACAATGCAAGAAGACACAATGCACGCAGAAGATACAATACAAGAAGACACAATGCACGCAGAAGACACAATGCAAGAAGACACAATGCACGCAGAAGACACAATGCACGCAGAAGACACAATGCAAGAAGACACAATGCAAGAAGACACAATGCACGCAAAAGACACAATGCACGCAAAAGACACAATGCACGCAAAAGACACAATGCACGCAGAAGACACAATGCACGCAGAAGACACAATGTACGCAGAAGACACATTACAAAATACTCGCAATGTAAAAGAAGTGCATGCAAGCAATGTTTACGTCGAAGACACACAAAAATTAAGTGACATCGAACCATTTGAATTAAAAGTATCAATTCCAGCGACTCCTTCTGATACTGCTTCATACAACACACAAAATAATTGGAAAGAAAAATTACGAAGTCGAGTCAAATATCGTTGTGGAGATGATAAACTTGAAAACCTTGATATTTTATTACAGCAATTGAGAGAAGGATTGCCTTACACAATAATTATTGGCTCCGATGGAATTTCTCAAGCATTACACGGTGCTCTTCCACCGACTGTATTGCAAAGTTTGATGTTATCAACTAACATAATACAGCTTCCAACTTACGACGGAAAAACAACAAGATTGCATGGAAGTAGTACAAATCCTAGAATTGGAAGAGTTACATTAGATGTACACTCAATGTTTATTGTAGATCAAGTATTAGTCTATAATGAACAAATAAAAGAAAAACAACCAAAAACTCCTGTTGTGTCCGAACCCGGTGGAACTAAAACCGTAAAAGGTTCTGTAATGAAATTCGCAAGAAAAATTGAAATGACACGTTTGATGTCTCATAGATAAAAAAATTATTCAATTTTAGGGTGTGTCGGAAAAATAACTTTTTTTTTTCTTCTTAACAAAAATGATTTCCAATGTTTTGGTGATAAATGTTCATGGAGGGTTCCCTTCGTGTATGATTAAAAAAGCCTTCAAACAGTTGCCCCACCTCAAAGAATTATTCGATCAATCCGACTTTTATAGTCGAGCATATCCATCGAATTCATCAGCTGGTCCTTCTCTGCATGATATCATTATGGATGCTCCATTAGGTTCAATGAATGATAGTGTATGGCATGATTGGTGCCATGTGCGAAGAGCAACCCGATCTATTTTTCATATATTCCAACAAAATGGATACTCTACAAACTTGTTCGGAGCTTTTGGTCTTGAAAAAAAATTAGACCCACATTCCACTATGTATCATTATCCTGGTCAATTAAAAAAGTCGTTGGAATTATATGGAATAGATGACTTTGAAACACAAGATGCAGCATTCACATGTCAAATGGCATTCGCACATGACAAAGATGTTATATCTAGAGTTTGCAACTTCATGGAACATTTACAAGAAAATAATTTCACAATGATAAATTTACTAGGATGCCAAGATGTTCATAAATGTAATTTTGAAAACGTCGAAGAAGGAGATGTTAGTGTTCCTGGAATATCGATAGAAGACATTGATTCTTGGTCAAGACTAGGAGCTTTAGAAGATATTGAGTTCCCCGAATGTGATCCTAGACATTATTCTGAAAATGTAATACACGACGATCCACGCAATTTTAATACAGAAGCTGGTCAAGTTCAAGGATTAAGAAGATCAGTTATGCTTTATGATTGGCTTCGGGGCGATTCTTCTTCAAAACACAAAAGTGACGAAGAAATTATGCGAACAGTGACAGAAATGCATAGATTTGCTTGGAAGTGTTTAATAGAATTTGACAAAAATATAGGAAGATTGTTACAAACATTGAAGAATAATGATTTAATGAAAAGCACCGCATTGTATATAACTTCAGATCATCCTATTTCTTTACTGGAACATGGTGAAATTTGTGAAGCGCCTTGGGATTCATGCTTAAAAACATTTCTTCTCATTCGTATGCCTTGTCAAATCACATCTAAAGAAATTCCTAACCCATATTCTCTCGCAAACTTGTCGAGAAAAATTATGAATGATTGTGACTTTTATGCAGATTGGCATGTTGATATTAAAGAAAGCACTGTAATCACGTTAGGATTGTGTCCTTCGTGGTTATGTAGAGCATTTTTAGCCCCCAAAATTAATGTATTTGAATTTAAAACTTTTTTTATACGGAGCATTTGTCAAAGATATGGACGATTATATTCAATAATTGTATGGTTCAGTATAAAGGATTTAATGGTGGCTAGCCAACTTGACTATGAAAGAATGACATCTGAAGAGCTATCGAGCATATGTGAAAGAATGATAATATGGGAAAATCCTGTACTCAACAAACAATTTTATGATTGTCCATGTGCACAAATATTTGATTTAAGTGTAGATCCTTCAGAATTATCGAATCTAGTATGTCCAGAGTGGCTGCAAAGCAGTGCTGCACTTTCATTAAAAGCAGATTTTGATAATTCTATAAAAGATTGCTCATATGAAAAACTACACATAAAGTTTCCCAAAAATTTACATGATATGACGCCCGACAAAATAACATTTTGCTCAGTGCAACTACATCATAGAGTTAGAGATAAAATACAGCAGGATAAAACAAAATCGGTTGTCACCAAATCAACACAAACAGATACTGTTAATTTAAGCTCTTTTTTATCGAACATATTGAATGAAAAAGCCGCAACACTAATTATGAGCAAAATTCAAAGATATCAGAATGGTCCTCTTACAATATTTGTGCCAGACGATTTAACAACAAAATGGTTTGATTGGATTCCAAATCCAATCAATGGAGTTCTAACAATTGAACAATTCCATCTGTTTGCACAACACAATATTGAGCTGAAAGATATTTACAATACAAATAAGATGAGAATTAAGATGATAAATAAAGAGATAATACTCAATTCAGCCAGACTTGAACCAAAACCTCATTTCATTGCAGTGGAAAATACCAAGACACAAATTGCTATTTACAGGATCACTAAGCACATACAACAACTTAGTCAAATAAAGTTAGAAGACACTAAACATGTAGAAAAAGAAATTATATCGGATGCAAAAAGCGATTCTGCTTCTCATGTTTCTGCGTCAAATATTTCAGAAAGTACATTTAAAAAAACGAAATCAAGACAACATATAACAAGTGGTAGAAAAATTGATATTAATAAAGATAAAGATAAAGATAAAGACAAAGAAGCAAATGAAGCACCTGGTAAAGGAAAGGCGAAATCAGCTGAAAATAAACTATTACAAAATTTGGCAAAAAGATGAAACACCAATATAATTTTAATGTAGACTGTAAAATGTCAAGCTTCCGAGCACACGAATGGGTCTTGGTCGCAGACACTGATATTTGTACACACTCTCGAGAACAGATACAAGTGCTTCAAACATTGGATCAAAAAGTGAAAGGAGCAATTTTATGTAACGAAACTCAACACGAGAACAGTGCTCCATGTCAACAAGTACCAGCATTTCCAGCGTTTTGCAATTTAGAAAGTCAATTCTGTTTTTCTGGACTTAGAACAGATCAGACTTTACTTGATGAAATTCAAAGCGAATCAGATGCTAAAAGGGTGCATTCATAATCATGATTCATACAAAGGATGAACTAATGTACACATACGCCGACATATCGGACATGGTTTAGATAGCAACTTTTTCGAACAAGAAGTACAAAACAAATGACCGCATTGCAAACTCATTCCTATTTTTTTCTCCATACATATACAACATTGTATCTCTACATTAGATTTCGGAACTTCTATTCTTTTCTTGTTACGAAGCCAACTTATATTAACATATACTCTGCTTCTTTTCTTTGATTTTTTCTTCTTTAGCACAACATTCGTAAAATAAAACTCAAACATTTTACCAACTTTAGGATTTATCATTTCTGATAGTTCCTTACGAATCTGAAAGATATAAGCAGTCTTTTGATCATTATCTAGTGCATCTAGTTTATCTATGTCATCGTTAGAAACTTCAATATACGCACGTGTCAATCCTACCCTCGCATTATTTGTAGCCTTTTTTTCCACAGCCAAATATACTGATTTGCAAATAGTATATATAGACTCTTCAAATTTGCTTTGGCTGTCAATAAGTTCGTTTGATAAAACCTCACAAAGGTTCATATTTCGATGATATTTTTTTTTAATACCCTTTCTTTTTTTTTCGTACCAATATAAAATGTGGAGAGCAGATACCCTTATGGTGGAACTAAAGTACCGGAATCATGATTATAATTCAAAAGATGGAATGCAATCTGCAATATTCGGACCACCATATTGGATGACAATACATATGGCGTCATTTAATTACCCCGTTGAACCTACAGATACACACAAGCAACATTACTTGAATTGGCTTCTTTCATTCGAGCATGTACTACCATGCAGATATTGTAGAGAAAACTTTCCCAAAAATTTAGAAGCATCCGGATTTGATTTTAACACTATACCGCTTTGGAAGAATAAATGTATGAAATCAAGACATGAATTTAGTCTTTTTTGTTACACACTTCATGACTCTGTAAATAAAATGTTGAAGAAAACTTCTCCAACTTTTGAAGAGATACGAAATAGATACGAAAATTTTCGAGCAAAGTGCCTCAGCGATGATGAAAAAATAAAATTACAACAAACAAAAAAAGAATTAGGCTGCATACGACCATCTCATAACGGTGAACGTGGTAAATGTGTCATAAGTATAATACCGCAAAAAATCAATAGTGACGGTTTTATAGTCCATAAAAGTTGTAAACCTTCATAAATTATGTATTTTTTTTTAAACACTAATATAAAATGTCATTTGAGGGATTCGAGGGAAAGTTAAAGATAGATCCAAATGATTTCCCAGAAAATTTGTTTATATTGAATGACATTGAAGCAGTAATTGAAGCATTTAAATTCAATTCGGGAAATGATCTGAAAGATCGAGAATTGAAAGCAGCTTATGAAAATTTTATTAAATGGGGAACAGGAGTCAGAACTGCACTAGAAAAAATAAAAAAGGCGGCGAAGGAAAAATTTGATGAATTGAAAAAATTAGTTAAAAAAGCTACAGAAAACGCGAATGATAAGGATTTGGAACCCTTGAAAGAAAAAATAAGAACTGTTTTGGAGGAAATGCAGAAAAATTTAAAAAGCGCATTAAAAACCAAAAACACACGAGCTGAAAGTATATTGTCTCATGCAAAATACAGAGGAAACTTACAAGATGATGTAGAAACGATTGCAGAACTAATGAGCAGAATGAATTATCTTCATGTAGATACACAATTGACAAATGAGTTGATAGATGTCATGAATTTGATCAGAGCTGTTATATTTAAGCTCAAAAGTGACAGTGTCGCATTAGAGTACATTGGAGATAAAGTGAAAGAATGCAATAAGTCCCAAGATTTCAGCGATCTGCTAGGAGCTTTGGACAGAATGAATACAGATAGTATGAGTTCTAAAAAGGCTGCTACAACAATACAAGCTGCGGCACGCGCAACAAAAGCAAAGAAAAATGTGAAAAAAATAAAGGGGGCTGCTACAACAATACAAGCTGCGGTACGCGCAAAAAACGCAAAGAATGATGTGAAACAAGCAAGCACTGCTACTACAAAACCTGCAAAAAACGCAAATAATGTGAAACCTAACAAAATCGTTGGATTAGGAAATCGTCCTGTTCAAGTAGGTCCACAAGGAAACCAAAGAGCAGAAGATTTGGTTACAAACCTAATAAATTTTAAGTTGTGAAGAGCTTTGTGCACAAAAAATCCATGAGTTTATACGACAAAAGAATGGATTGCTCTATATTTCCAATTAATTATTACCACTTGCAGACAACACATTTAGAGATTCATATTTTGTCGGATCATGATTTTTTTTTTAATACATGTAATTAAAAATGACAGAAAACAGAATGACAATTGACTCAATCACTAATAGCCCACTTAAAATTTTGCAAAATGGTTGGTTTACCAACATTGCTGAACACTTCGAAAATGCAATAATAAAGGAAACATTTGAAGAAAACCAGAGAGCAGACCCGAACGATAAAATTAATGCCGATGATGATATACATAGACAATATTATAATCATTATTTAACGCTACTTGTTGATTCATTGAAAAGGCTAGGTAAAGAATCAGAGGCTTTTAAGGAAACAGTCGATGACAGATTTGCTTCGTATCAAAAAGAACAGAACAAAGATAAACCCGAAAAAGAAAAGGTTGCAAAAAAAGGCTACAAATTAGTCAAAGAAATCCATACAAGGCTGAAGAAGCTCGCTGATGAACTTTCTGAAGCAACGAAGCCTAATGCTTCTTCAGACGATCCAATGCCAAACCCAATGCCAAACCCAATGCCAAACCCAATGCCAAGCGACGATCCAAGCTTAATGCGTGCAGAATTAAACGCACTAGATAATTTGCTTTACCGTGCTTCAGAAGTGCCAAAGCTTAGCACTGGAATTAATAGTTTTATCGACATTGGATACAAAATAGTAGCATTAGCAAGTGTTCAGACATTAAAACCAGTTGTAATAAAAATAAATAAGGCTATACTTCAACTTGTTGCAATTTTACAAGGAGATCTCTCTACCCTCAATACATTTTTACTTGTATTTAACAATACATACATAATTAACTTCAACAATGGTCAGTGTCTTGATGATAACGACCGTCTTAAAAGAGCACTAGAACTTATGATTGGAACCAATGTAACGCCAGATAAAGACGATGTTTTCGATCCGGTGCCTGGAGCCAACAATAAGGAAGAAAAGGCTAACATACCTCCTCTTGAAAATATAGTGTCTGAACCATCCACTCTACAAGCACCCGCTGCACGAGCAGAAAAAAATAGTATAGCATCGAATCTGTTAGCATACCTCCGTTAAATACAACGAACAAGTTTATTCACCCAAATATCAAAGTGGTTTTTTTTTCCTTTTTTAAAAGAATGATTGAATTGACAGATTTAAAGTTTAACATTATTCACAATGATCAATTTTTTAATCGAATTATTTCTGAATTCGAAAGGGTATCTGAAAAAATTAATAATATACAAGATACTCGTTTCAATGATAATTTCTCACAAGTGATTACGACATTGAAGAAAGTGATGAAACATATTGCGCAATTGAAATCGATGTTTGCGTCAAAAAGAAGGGGGGATAAATTGCTGAAAGTAATAGCAAAAAAGTTAACAAAACTTGCAAATGACTTAGATTATTCATTCTCCGAAGAAGGTTCTTACAGAGGAATAAATATGGAAGAAAAGCAACAATTTTCCAGACTCATAAATCTATTACACGAAATTACAAACCAAGAAAACGAATATTCAGAAATTTGCAATGATATTTCAAAAAAAATACAAAAAATAAGCATTTTGTTGAAAGAAGATATAATAACATTGAAAACCCTAAGGGATTATTGTTTGAGAAATGAAAATACAAATGAACTGTTTGACGCTTTGGAATATATGCTAGACATACCTACAATGCAGCACACAGAAGTTAATACAGTTTCCACAACACCGAATACAGTGCCAATAGCCACAACAGTGGTCGCTTCGGCATGTACGGAAAATCCATATAACGATGACGAAAAATGTATTGCTGATTTGATCACGAATGAATGTCTTGAGGATGATGTGATCGTAAACAAAAACAGAAAAACCAAACAACAATTTGGTGAATGTTACAATAAACGCACATATGAAAAATTAAATAGAATAGATCCATTTACGAGAAAAGTTTTTGAGCCTCTTCAGTTGAATGTTAGACAGATACTGGCCCGACGATTGTTATCGTATACCACTGAGTGACTACATATTTTTACGATTTGTTGGTGTGACATGTTTGTGCTCGATGTGACGAACTTCGTGCACAATCTCATGATTTTGTTCTACAACTTTTGAAGAAAATGGTGATACTTCAAGCGCAAAGAATTTAGGAATTTCTGTTTGGATACGAGAAACGAAAATATTATGTGATTCAGAACCTTTCCAGTAAATTCCAGAAATTTGTTTTCTGATTCGGCTCGGGTTCATTATCTTGATGCAGATTTTTTAAAATGTCTGACTCGAAACGCATTCGTCGGTTAACTTTTTTCTTCTATTTTTTTTCGAATGGTCGCAAAAGGATGGATTGTTCACGAATACGCAAACAGATCTACCACATACATTGGTCGAGTTGTCGACATTTATTCCAAAAAAAGGAATGTTATTACAAGTGTTTCATTAGATCAAAATATTACATTGGGAAAATATGGTAAAACACCAATGATATTGTGCAAAAATATGACAAAAAATACTTGGTATATTATCGGGCAAAAGCACAGAACATTTAAACTCATATCAAACATATGAACCGAATTTTACACATTACAAAATACAAGATAAACAGTGTACAGATTCCCTCAAATAAAAATGTGCTCAACGACGCGTTCAACATTCAAGATCTATGTTTAGAAATCACATTTAGGACAGAAAATGGATAGACTTTTACAACATTAGGTAATGTTTTGAAATATAGGTAGTCAGAATTTTCTTCACGTTTTCGCTTCCCTGAATTCCGTCTGTTCATTGATATTCTTGCATATAATACACTTCTAGGTACAATGAGTAATAACATTCTAATATTAACTATCGCAAACTGATCCATTAGTGATTCGTACCAATCGTATCGACATAGTAGAAACGCTTCCGAGATGGTGCGAGTTTGCCCAACACGATCGATGTAAGTTATGTCATAGTTGTTTTCTCGCGATGCATTGATAATATCAGAAATAACAAAATTGTAGAATAGTTTTGCAAATATTTTTGCATTGTATTGCGAGTTCAACAATTTAACATCTTCATGCTTCAAAGTCATACGAAGAGCTAGGAATAATGTGGTTAAATTACAATGCAAATAGTTTGTGTCGAAAATACTGTCGTTATCATGTGTAACATAATATGCATCTACACATCGTGCATCATAGTGCTCGGCATCTGGAATAATTCCAGGCATTGTGATTTCATTCATTTTTTTGATGTTTGGAAATAATCGTTTGAAGAATTCGTAAGATCTATTATAATAATGAAAATCTAGAATATACAAAGATGTTGTCTCGAATGGCATTTTACTTTTTACATATGCTTCGACAAGTTCACGTTGTTTGTTTCCATAATCTAGTTTCAATCCAGATATTGGAAATTCAACAAATGTAATTTTGGTTCCGTCTATGTCTAAATCAAAGTAATCAGTCCCGTTGCCAAAAAACAATTGCAACAATGTAGGTATTCTCGAAGGGGATTCTCCTGGAACAATAAGTACTGAGTTGTTTTCGATTTTGCGAAAATATTTTTTAAGTTGAAGTAAGCTTTCTTTACTTATGTCATTAAAAATGCAGTGTTCGCAATTGAATAATATGTAGCACAAATCGATAAGATCGCGCCGATTCTTTTTTTCTCTGGTTATAAGTTTTGATAAATCAACTGCTGTAAGACGTTTATGACCTAAATCATATTTTTTGGTCAGTGTGAATAGGTAATCAACCAAGTTTTTTTTGGGATGTTGATACGAGTTCATTTAAATTGTATATAATATATTATATTATGTCCTATGTGTTAGTACATTGCTGCACAAGACGAATTGAATAATTGCTACTTCACTTGCCTCCTGTGCTTGGATATGCACAAGGTATGAATAACATGTGTTCTAGAGAGTA
>MDSX01014570.1_pt1 | contig 10932 bp, 5 predicted proteins | sample 811141 | NCBI WGS metagenome assembly MDSX01 (sample SAMN05326642, study PRJNA326480) | marine metagenome | isolation source: seawater | place: Atlantic Ocean: South East | collected 2010
AGTTCCCGACATATGACAAAGGTCTACTGTAAGAACTAACTCTTGTACTAGTTCTTGTAAAATTCCTAGAATATTCTCCAGCATATGCAGACGTTCGGCTGATAATTCTAGATGATGTTAATATACTATTCCTAGTTCGAGTACTTGTTCTTTCGTAGTTACCAGTGTAGTTCCCGACATATGATAAAGGTCTACTGTAAGAACTAACTCTTGTACTAGTTCTTGTAAAATTCCTAGAATATTCTCCAGCATATGCTGAAGGACGAACGATTTCTCTAGATGATATTAATGTTCTAGTATAAGTGTTGACAAAGTCACGTTCCGATGTTATAGTACGAGAGTAATTCCCTGTATAATTTCCTAAAAAAGTTCTGGTATACGAAGTATCATTAGAGTTAAGGTAGGATGATGTTCTTTCCCTAGTGTAAGTGCCCGTGTAAGAATTACTGTAAATCTTATCAAACGTCTGAGGTGTAGTTGTCGTTGGGTTATACGTAGATAATGTGACTGTTTGAGAATCGGTAGTGGGCAAGGATTGTGTTACGGAAACGAAGTCTTTTCCATCGGCACCATTAGAACCCGATAACCTAAACACACGAGTGTGATAATTCGATACCTCTGAACACTGCACATCAAAAGATAGAGTATCACCTTCTACTATCGTATTGCTACTGCCTTGAGAGTATTCTATTGTGCCCGTGATTTCATCTGGATCTTGATCTGGTGGTTCTTCATCACCCCCATCTGGATTAGAAGGTGAGCCTTGATTGGTTCCAAGTTTTGCTGCGAAAATTGCATTATGACTAGACCAAATTTGTAGTGTGGGCTCACCACCTTGTTGAGACGTGACATCACCGTCAATAGTCCATGCACTAGTTGGTCCTATGTGAAGTCCGGAGACACCTGAAGCACCTTCATTAAATGAAGGATTGTTAATTGAAGGACCAGTTAGGGCCCACTCTATGTTCACATAAGAACCGGCACTATATGATAATGATTGGGTTCCACTTTGATTAAGAACACCGAAGTTTGATTCCGGTGGAAGATAACTTTCAATGTAAAATGTTTTGTCCGAAGTGAAACTTCTGGAGTCTAATGCAAGTTCACCACCCTCTGTCCACAACTGCAAACCATAGTCGTCATTGGTATGTAGGTTTAGGTCAATAACCGTGGATGCTTTACGTACTACGAAGTAATCCATTACAACTTCAAATTGATCGTACACATAGAAATCTCGATCACCATATATATGGTTAGAAGTTACCCACTGCCATGCAGCACCATAAAAGTTATAGGTATACAGATTTTGAAAATCGGGACGGAACCCATATACAAATGGATTGTTGAAATAGATATTACCTCTTTGTAGTACTTCTATAGACCCAACTTGCCAATCTCCACCACCTGTTGCTCTAGGGGATTTGACGAATATTAAATCTGTATCTTGTAGACCACCCTCTATCACTATGGAAGATCCAGAACCAACTTGAGTCACTATCATGTTGACCATGCTCAGGTCAGTGTCGGCAACCGTAAAGTTACCTCCGTTATCATTTCCTATAATCTGTAGTCCGTAGGACATTATCCAACCCTCAATGCTATAACTGTACCAGATACCGAACTGGAAAGCTGGTATTCATTGGTTACTGTGAACCCAGTAGCAGTCTTGTCACTGTCATGAACGACTAATCCTCGTGCAGACTGAAAGGTTATTAGAATTTTTGAGGTATCATTAGCATCTGGGCACGGAATAAAATAAGTACCATTTCTATTCACGGTTATTTCAGCATAAACTTGCATATTACAAGTTCTTATAGAATCTGAGAAGACAACGGCTGATGTAATAGAGTTTCCATTACCGTCACTGTCTGGACTTATAATTTCAATTCCATAATTAGACATGATATAATCTCCTTAGACTATGATAACTTACCAATTAAAAAAGTATAATTTATATATGGTGGTCATTTCAAGGTTATGACAACTTTCCTATTATAACTCTTGCTCTTGTTCCGTCGTGAACTGTGATTGTCTCGTCTTCGATAATTGTTCTTGCACCACTCGAACTGGCACCGACATTTAATCCACTGGTCACTTGAACATTACTCAGTGTGACTGTATCTCCTGTCACAGAGAATGGTGTCTTAGTTTGATTGGCTGTCTGCAATTTAAAGTCGTTCGCTTGGATTGTGAATGAAGATACACTGTCTCCATTAATAACTTCAAACCCAGTGAAAGTGTTCCCGTCATCCAGTGCGACGAAGTATTTCTGATTGATTGAAGCAAGTCCGTCACTATTCGCAGTTGCGGTTTGTATAAGACCTGCTTGTGCGATTGCGAACTCACCCTCTGAATCGTATTCACCACCGAATAGACCTGTCTTGAATGTGTCAACTGCTTGGTTTGCGATGGTTGCAATACCAGTACTGTCAAGAATAACTAGAGAAGAAACATCGGATTTAACATCATTAATTAAACCACTTACATTGGAATCACTACCAAGACCAAGTTCAGTCCTAAATGTTGTTAAACGTGAGTTAGTTACCGAAAGTATATCAGAGTCTGACCTAATGTCAGCACGAATACCATCTTCTACATCATTCAACAGTTTGCCAACACTATCTGTACCGATACCAATATCAGTCCTAAATGCCGTTAGTCTTGAGTTAGTGATTAAAAGTGTCTCGGCCGAATCTAGAATATCGGCACGAATGCCGTCTTCGACATCGTTTAGTAGTTTACCAACACTATCTGTACCGATACCAATATCAGTCCTAAATGCCGTTAGTCTCGAATTAGTGATAGACAGTATATCAGAGTCGGATCTAATGTCTGATCGGATGCCGTCTTCGACATCGTTTAGTAGTTTACCTACACTATCTGTACCGATACCAATCTCTGTACGGAATGTTGTTAAACGTGAGTTAGTGACCGAAAGTATATCAGAGTCGGATCTAATGTCAGCACGAATGCCGTCTTCGACATCGTTTAATAACTTGCCAACACTATCATCACCAAACCCAAGTTCAGTTTTGAACGTTGTTAAACGTGAGTTAGTGACCGAAAGTATGTCTGAGTCGGATCTAATGTCTGATCGGATGCCCTCTTCTACATCATTCAAAAGGGTCGTGATGTCACTGCCTTCACCTAGACCAATCTCAGTTCTAAACCCTGTTAGTCGTGAATTTGTAATCGAAAGAGCACCAGCAGAGTCTAACATCTCACCACGAAGTTCATCTTTCACTGCATTGGTTGCTGCAACAAGGTCGTCACTGTCTACTCGATCCAATGATTGATCAAACGTCGTTATTTTTGTATCGATTAATGCATTGACTTCACTATCTGTCCTGATCTCTGATCGAAGTTCGTCTTTCGCGTCACTGACTAGTGTAGAAGCAACACCTGCGGTCTCATAGTTCAATGTTCCAGAGAATTCTGTAATCTTAGTGTTTACGATAGACGTTATTTCTGAGTCTGATCGGATCTCGGAACGCAATGCATCTTCTACATCGGAAGTTGCAGTAATCAATGTCGCAGAATCAACTTTGTTATCAAGTGACTGAGTCAGTGTTGATACATCACCGGCAAGTGCAAAGATTTCATCAGAGTTTTGACCTACTAATGCATAGAGGTCAGCAGTTGTATTAGATAGAATCGCAACCACGAGATCAGAATCAATACCCTCTTGTAGTGCGGCATCTAGTTCTGTCACACGTGAAGAGATAACTTGCAAATCACTATCTGTCTGAATGATCAACGTTGCCATACTGTCCATGGCAAGACCATTCGCAATAATATCTGCACGAAGGTCACTGTCATTGATTGAGTTAAGATCAACTTCTAGACGTGTAACATCTGCCGATAGTAACGTTAACGTGTCACTGTCTTGATCTACACGACTTTCTAGTGATTGTCGAGCAGTCGATTCTGCATCAATGCGTGATCCTAGATCCGAATCAATTTGATTTAGTGATGCACCCAAGTCTGTAACGTCTTGAGATACAATAGCAAGTGACGCACTGTCTTGGTCGATTCTAGTCTCTAGTGATTGCCTAGCAGTACCTTCTGCATCAATACGTGCACCTAAATCAGAATCTATTTGATCTAAACTTACATTTAGATCGGTGACATCTTGAGATACAATAGCAAGTGTCGCACTGTCTTGGTCAATACGAGTAACTAGTTCTTGACGTGCTGTTGTTTCTGCATCAATGCGTGATCCTAGATCAGAGTCAATCTGATTTAATGATGCACCCAAGTCGGTTACGTCTTGAGATAAGATTGAGAGTGTCGCACTGTCTTGGTCAATACGAGTAACTAGTTCTTGACGTGCTGTTGTTTCTGCATCAATTCTAATACCTAGATCAGAATCTATTTGGGATAGTGTAGCATCTAGTTCGGTTACTTTACCAGCCTCAATTAATAGGTCACTATCTGTCGCATTAATTCTAGTAGTCAATGCCTCACGTGCAGTCGTACCAGCAGATAGTTGTGAACGTAGATCTGAGTCAATCAAGTCTAGTTCAGCGGATAGGTCGGTTACATCTTGAGATAAGATCGAAAGACCATTGCTGTCTGCATCTACACGAGAAGTAAGTGATTGTAGAGAAGTACTATTCGCAGCAGTTATAGTTGCATTATCTAAGATACCAGCGAGAAGGTCACTATCAAGGTCACCAATAGACGCATTTAAAGAAGTGACCGAAGATGATAATGCAGAGACTGCACTATCGGTAGCGGAGATTTCTGTTCGCAACTCTTGGTCAACTGTTGCGACGGCATTAGCGATGTCGGTAGTAACATCAGCCCTCAGTTGTACCACATCACTGGACACTACGTTTATTGCAGAGTCATTAGCGGTGATTAAAGTTGTTAGTTCACTTGTTGCAGTGGATACCGCATTAAGGATGTCTGTAGTCAAAGAGGCTTCTAGAGCAGTAACTTCAGATGATAGTATGGATAGACCATTGCTGTCTGCATCAACACGAGTGGTCAATGCTGTGATCGCACCGGAGTTTGCAGAAACTGCACTAGCATTGTCGAAGATGCCTGATAATAAGTCACTATCAATGTCACCGAGAGATGCGTTCAATGATGTGATGGATTCACTTAATACATTTACAGATGAGTCAGTTGCATTGATAAGAGTAGTCAATGAACTTGTTGCGTCTGCTACTGCGGTACCAATATCTGTTGCCGTTTGAACTTCTAATGCGGTAACATCGGATGCCAATGAGGTGAGTGATGAGTCAGTTGCATCTATACGAGTGGTTAGTCCAGATGTTGCAGTAGATATTGCGGTACCAATATCTGTTGCCGTTTGGACTTCTAATGCGGTAACATCGGATGCTAAGGCAGTCAACGAAGAATCAGTTGCATCTATACGAGTAGTCAATGAATCAGTTGCCGTAGATATTGCGGTACCAATATCTGTTGCCGTTTGGACTTCTAATGCGGTAACATCGGATGCCAATGAGGTGAGTGATGAGTCAGTTGCATCTATACGAGTAGTCAATGAACTTGTTGCGGATGATACTGCTTCACCAATGTCGGTCGATGTCTGTACTTGCAATGCGGTAACATCGGATGCTAAGGCAGTCAACGAAGAATCGGTAGCAACAATCATTGCAGTCAATGAACTTGTTGCGGATGATACTGCGGTGCCGATATCTGTTGCCGTTTGGACTTCCAATTCTATGACATCAGATGCCAATGCAGTAAGAGAGGAATCGGTAGCAACAATCATTGCAGTCAATGAACTTGTTGCGGATGATACTGCTGAACCTATATCAGCTTCAACTTGCACTTCTAAGGTGGTCACATCAGATGCTAGTGCAGTGATAGATGAATCATTCTCAACAATCATTGCAGTCAGAGTACTATTCGCAGCTGCGATGTTATTATTCAGTTCTACTCGAAGGTCTACAATGTCTTGCGAAAGGACAGTTATATCAATACCATTATCATCGATATATTCTATTATGGTTGAACGTGCATCTGCCGCGGCATCTATGTCACTGTCGATAACAGATTCGATGTCATCCAGTTGAGCTAGAATAGATGTAATATGTGCTTCGTTGACGGCAACTCTAGGTTCAAGGTTTCCGTTGGTGCCACCATTACCTATGGCATCAGTTAGTGCAGAGTCGATTAGAAGTGATAAATCTTCAAAACTAATGCCATTACTGTCTCCACCTGTAATCTGAAGCAGATTATATAGTTCACTAAAATTGTCATTGATTTTATCACCAGCAGTTCGAAGAGAGTCACCACTCTTACTGTTTGCTGCAGTACCTAATCCTATGATTTGTCTAGTCATCATTTCTTCCTAAAATTCTTGTTTGTTCTATTTGTTAGTTAGTACTGCCAACAACCACTCTTATGGGGATGTTTCGTATATAGGTCTTACCTGATAGTGTACTAGTCACTGTAACACTCACATCAGTATTATCAACTAAATTTTCGTCCAATGTTGCGGTGTAAGACTGACCAAAACTTAAACTAGTTGTGTTAGTATTCCATCCAGTTGGGAAGGTCAATACCATGTCATTATCTGTTTTGCCATATACGTTGAAGTAGAAAACTACATCTCTATTCGACGATATATCAACAACAAGTTCTTCGTCGGTACCCGTTGAGCCAGGATGATAAGTTCTAGGTTTCAATACCTCCATTGCATACCATGCAATATTAGGATCTGGGTCATTTGCCTGAACAGGTGTTGAATTGAGAATTACTAATGGTGAAGATGGACTCAAGTCTGCGTCAGCAGTCCCACCATCCAAAGTCCAAGATGCATCGAATTCTATGGTCTCTGTACCACTTGGAACGGTCTGTGTACCACCCGTACTAAGAACAGATAGTTTTATTCCAACAGTTCCACTGAGAGCAGTTAGTGGGTCTAAGTGCATACTATCCACTAAGTAATCACTGTCGTTAGAATGTTCGTCTATCATCACAGTGAGACGTGCCGGAAGACTATCAGAAACCACTTCTATTTGTTGTCTAGTTCTTGCATTGTGGACACCACCGAATACAGTTACATCGGCGTTTGGAGCAAATCCATTATACAATTCTGAATTTTCATTACCAGAACTAGTATAGTATCGAGGAGTTACATTCTGTCCATTAATGGAAACTAACTCTATTTCACCACGGTATGACTCTCCACTCGCAACCGCACGGTCTAACCATCTACCTGAGAATATTGGAGTGGTCGGATTCGAAGTACCTGACAAATAACTGTTCATATTCCTATTGTATACCACAACATCAAAAATACCGGAAGCGTGATATGTAACACCTATCCAAACCTTTCTAGGCATATAAGCAGTATTATATGGCCAGTCAGGCATTCTGTATCTATTACCATCACTGTGTCGTGTTATGGTTCTTGGTCCACTATTAGATGTGATGTTCTGCACATTAGAAGTTTCGGGGAATAGTGTTGCGGTAGGTTGAGTAGTTCCACCTGTATTGTCACCGTCACCATTACCTGTATTGTCACCGTCACCATTACCTGTATTGTCGCCACCACTGGAGTTGCCATTAGTGCTCTCTGCATCATCGGCATCACTCAGATACACCGTATCCGACATGAATACATTTTCGTCTGCCATGGTGATTGAAGCAGGAGATGCCCAGTCCGCAATGGTTCCGTGGATAGTCTGTAGGTCTTCTATAGACATGTCTCTGTACTGGTCTAGTATCTTCATTGAACTGATAATGAACTCAGAATCATCCGAGTCTGTCTCACGCATGGTCAATAGAGTGAACTCTGGATCGATACTTACACCTGTTTGACCAACAAGAGACATTGGGTATTCTGGTGCAGCAAGTGGGTCGATAGGTAATCCAACACCCAAACCGATTTCTGATATACCTTGTAAGGAAACATCCGCTGCTAGATAGAATCCAGCAGGGTGCACCATCTTCTTGTACAGTTCTTCGTAGTCACTGAAGGATAGACCTGTTTTCAAAAGAACTGAGAATATCTGATATCTCTTATCGTCTTGTATATAATGTAACGATTCCGGTCCGATCAAAGAACCACCAATCTTATCGTTCAAAATAAATATGTCTTTCTTTGGATAAGTTACTTCAACTTCTTCATTGAAGAATGCTTTGAAGAACTGTTCACTTGAAATTTGTGTACCCTTGGAACGATAGAAGTCTGCAATCAGACGTGCCATCAACTTAGGGTTGGCATAGAAAGATTCTGAACTTAACTCAGTTGTTATCTCTCCGAACAATAGGTCAAGAAATTCGTTGGATTCATCTGGTGTGGATGTAAGTGAAGAGATGTCACGTGAATGAAATAAGTCACGTATCAACCTAGAAAAAGACCCGGCCGCATCACCGTCCATGTAATCATAATAAGTCTCTAGGAACTTAATGAATAACGGATACTCTTCGTCGAAGAAGTCTGGTAATGCTTCGTTAACCTTAGAGTTGTGGAAGGATACGTGACTTCTCTTAGGGTCTATCTCTATACTATACATGTTACAACAATACTCTAGTAGTCTGTTCGTCAATTACTGCATGGGCAATCAGTGAGTCCTCATCTAATTCAATGATGTAGTTTCTCAATGGACGTACTGTACTTGGATTAGCAGGGGTCACAGATACCTTTAATGTTAGAGGTGTGACAGTATCTACAGAAAGTGCGTGTAGGAAGACCTCTCCAGTAACAGGTTCGTAACGACCGATGTTTCTCTCTCGGACAATATTATCTAGGTCAAATATCTGTAGTCGAGTCGACCCTATCTCGTTCTTAATGTATGCATTTTGACCATTGTACTTGAATATAGATGTCTTCACTGTGTGTTCATCATTGTCCGGTTCTGCCAATGCATATGGGAAGTTGACAGTGTGATCCTTTTCAGAACTATTGTTCACCTCGATTCTTTGTTGTCCCTTAACATCCACCTTAGAGTTTAGAATAGATGGACTAATATCATCGATCTCTTTCAATAGATTAGATCGACGGAACACGGCATCGAATGTACCTAGACTAGAATTGAAATGCTCAGTAATGACATTCTTTACTGCCACTTGCATTGCTTCGGGACTAGTTGTTCTTGCAAGATCGATGTTAAATCTACATGAAATTTCGATATAAGTCATTTCTGGGTCAACGAACTTAGTATCAATTGACATGATTGCTAGGTTAGATGTTAGGTTGTCACTGATCAAATTCTTAGTGTCTTGTTTACTCAACTCATCAACATCGTCTTCGAAGTTGAGACTAACAAATACCTTACCGAACTCTGGTGGAATATTGTCCTGACCACCCCAAGCAATCACATCACTTATATGAGATGCGAACTTAGTTTTTATCAGATTCTTGTAATCTTCCCCAGTGACCAGCCGTTGTTGTGCAGTGAATGCTCTGGGTGCGTTTCTTTTTATAGAAGAAAGAGACTCTTTCTCTGAACCACCCGATGATGCAGAAACTGTTTGAGTGGTAACTGTTCTACCATTCAACAACTCGGCACTGAACGAACTTACACCATTTGCAACTGGACCACGAGTCTGTAAGTAGTCTACCTGAATCTTGCTACCAACAGTAGGCATCTGACCCAGTACATTACCGTCACTGAAAAAGATTTCAAAGTAACCATTCGAAACTTCCTTGACGATATAAACCTTAGAGTCTCCATCTATAGTTACTGAGTTCTCTATGTTGATGTAGGTATCGTACACGGATGTATTGAAGTTACTGAATATTTTGACGGACATGGTCGATGTGTCCATGTTCTTGTCCGAAATTACATATGCGTTGTCTTCACCAGAGAATACGAATGTACTTGTTTTTGAAACACCTTCGTATACTCGAACATTCTCGAATACGAACTGGTCGTCGGTTTTGAATGCGACTGTTTGTTCTTGGGTCACAAAGGTAAATGATACTTCATCGACATCTCCAGTGAACCGATGTCCGGCCGGCAGTGTCAGTATGTCTTCACCTGATAATGCGTCAATCGTCACAGTAACCAACCCAGTTGAACCTGTGCGAGACTTCGTAGTGTACCCTAAAGATTCTGCATGGGCAAGTGCAGAAGAACGTATCTGAGATGATGATAGGAACGACTCGTTGATTGCCATGTTAGCAGTCAATGCATTGATGTGTGTATTGTATGCGAGTACATCTAGTAGACTAGAGAGTCCACTACCATCGAAATTGTAGTCACTGAAATCTTCACTCTGTCTAAAGTGTTCAATGAGACTTTGCTTGATGTTTGCAAAATCTAGGTCAGAATTTTTTATTGTCATTTATCGTATCCTCGCAATATTCACATTCACAGTATCGACCACTGATGTACTTATCACTTCAAAAGTCACCGATATGCTTGCACTATTGTAATCTGGTTGTATATTAACCTTAACCTTTTTAACTTTCACCCTAGGTTCATGGTCTCGTAGAGTCTCTCTCACGGCAATCCGTATGTCTTCTGCCTCTAAGTCTGTAGATAGACTAAACAAAAGGTCACCTAGGTTAGCACCAAGGAGAGGACGGAAAGGAACAGAAGAGTGATTAGTCATCAGTAAGTTCTTTACTGATTGACGAACCGCTGCGGTCTCTGTCTTTTTATAGACATCCCCCGAAGGTTTCTTTTCAAAAGAACAGTCAACATCACTATTAACATGTGGTACGCTAACGGTGATAGGTCTGTTGGATAGATTACCATCTTGAATAGAAAATTTGGTATTAGTCATAATGGTTAAACTCTTTTTGTACTATTTATACAGAAACGGAAGCCTTCTTATACAAGACCATCAAGAAATTCTTCAAATTCTTCTTCTGCCATACTATCAAAGTCGGGTATATCGTCGTCACTGAGACTAGGGAGAGTAACTTTCGGTCTATCGTGTGACGCAAGTATGTCTCCCGTAAGGACAGGAGGCAACACTCCTAGTGCTGATAGTTTG
>MDSX01027692.1_pt1 | contig 10932 bp, 7 predicted proteins | sample 811141 | NCBI WGS metagenome assembly MDSX01 (sample SAMN05326642, study PRJNA326480) | marine metagenome | isolation source: seawater | place: Atlantic Ocean: South East | collected 2010
GAGTAAGTTGTATTCGTATCAGTAGCTGAAAGAACACCTGTACCGCTATCTATAGAAAGATTAGTTCCTACTTTTATACCTCCTAATGAAGAAGAAGTAGCAGCTGGTAAAGAATAATTATTAGCACTTGTAGCAATACCGTCGAGTTTTGTCTTTAGAGTATTAGTAAAATTATTTTGTGTTAATCCTCCGTCACCTACATTATAAGTTGTATTGGTATCAGTAGCTGAAACAACACCGCTACCATTGATAGATAGATTATTACCTATTTTGATACCACCTAATGTCGATGAACTAGCTATTGGAAGAGTATACGAACCTGTATATGTACTTCCATTCTGTGTCAAGGTACCAGTAAAATTAATATTTCCCGATACGTCAAGTGTGTATGAAGGAGTTGACGTACCTATACCAATTGTATTTGTTCCATTTAAATTTCTTATTACTAATGCATTGTTTACTAATGTTGTACTTCCAGAATTATACCATCTAATTCCAAAATTAGCTTTAATATCAGTAGTACTGCTGGTTAAAATCATATTCATACCTAGGTTGTCATTGTTAGTAACACGAATGTGTTCACTGTTACTATTATTATGATTATGTAAATGAAGTATTGCTTCTGGAACTATATTTCCCACTCCTAATCTTCTATTCTGATCAATAATCAAAGAAGTAGTTCCTCTAGGGTTGTCTATGTACAACTTAGCATTATTACTTGAATTATTACTATTGTATAAATCAATTGATGCTTCTTCATTTGTTACTTTATTTTTGTATACTAATTCCACTTTATTATCTCCAATTATTCTTATTCCTGGATCATCGTCTGTCATTGACGTCTGTTCAAACGTAGAAGTTTGAGCTACTATTTTTCCAGAACTTATTGTTGATACAGAATCTGTTGTAAACATTTGTATTCCTGAATCCATCTAATAGTATAAAACATTTTTTTTCATTACTATAAATAGTTGTATTTTTACATAAATAAATTAAAAAAATATATATAAAGAATATTACACCTAGGGTATATATAGGATGGTTCGTAAAAAAAAGACAATTGAGGAAAAATACAAGAAACACAGCCAATTAGAGCATGTTTTGGCTAGGCCTGGTATGTATCTTGGTCCGATAGAAACTATTACAGATCATGCATGGATTCTTGAAAATCAAAAAATGGTTGATAAAATTCTAACTTACAATCCAGGTATCGTCCAGTTGTACGACGAACTTATTTGTAATGCTGGGGACCATGCACAAGAGAATAAAGGTAAAGTAAAAGACATTAAGATAACAGTTGATGAAGATTCAATAAGTGTTTACAATGATGGCCCAGGGATTCCTATCAAAATTCATAAGGAGTATAATATTTATGTTCCAGAATTAATTTTTACTAATTTTTTGACAAGTAGTAATTATGACGATAGTGAAAAAAGACTTAAAGGTGGTATGAATGGGCTAGGTGCTAAATTGGTTGCTGCTTATAGTAATAAATTTATTATTGAAACTGTTTGTAAAGGTAAAAAGTATACACAAGTTTGTGAAAATAATTTGAGTAATATTAAAAAACCTAAAATTGCAGATAGTAAAAAGAAAGATTATACTAAAATTACATTCTATCCTGATTTTAAAAGATTCAAAATGAAAAAAATAAATGACGGTCTTATGAAAGTACTTGAAAAGAGAGCTTATGATATGTCAGCTTGTACTGATAAGAAAGTTAATATTTGGTTTAATAAAGAAAAATTGAAAACAAAAGATTTTGAGTCTTATATTAATCTTTTTGTTGGACCTAAAAAAGAGTCTCCAAGAGTTATTTTTGGAAATGAAAGATGGAGTGTAGGAGTAGTTTTAAATCCTTATGATAAATTTACTCAAGTAAGTTTTGTAAATGGTCTTTTTACAGCTCATGGGGGTAGTCATGTTGATTATATTGTTAACCCAATATGTAGAAAAATAACAGAAACATTGAAGAATAAATACAAAGATGCTCAGATTAGACAATCTTATGTAAAAGACAATCTTTTAGTATTTGTTCGTTGTTTAATCGAAAACCCTAGTTTTGAATCACAAACAAAGGATAGATTAACAACTAGATACAATAAGTTTGGAAGTAATATTACTGTAGGTGAAGATATAATCAAACAGATTGTTAAATTAGGAGTTGCTGACAATGTATTGGCAATAGCAAATGCTAAAGATAGAAAAGCTCAAGCGGCTACTGATGGTAAGAAAAAGATAAAATTAACAGGTATACCTAAATTAGATGATGCTAATAAAGCTGGGGGAAGAGAATCTAAGAAATGTACACTTATTCTTACAGAAGGGGATTCTGCAAAAACATTTGCAACATCTGGGCTTAATATTATCGGAAGAGATTATTATGGTATTTTTCCACTTAAGGGTAAATTATTAAATGCTAGGGAGGCTACTAATAAGAAAATATTGAATAACCAAGAGATAGCTAACATAAAAAAAATTTTAGGATTAAAACAAGGTAAAAAATACAAAAAGTTAGATGATATTCTAGATGATATGAGATATGGTAAAGTAATGATAGTAACTGATCAAGATAGAGATGGAAGTCACATCAAAGGTCTTTTAATAAACTTTTTACATTTCTACTGGCCTTTATTGATAAAGAAATCAGATTTTGTTACATGTCTTCAAACACCTATTGTTAAATGTTCAAGAGGTAGAGAATTAGTTACTTTTTATAATACAGTTGAGTATGATAATTGGAGAAAAAGCAAAAAAGATATCAAAAAATGGAAAATTAAATACTATAAGGGTCTTGGAACTAGCACTAGTAAAGAAGCAAAGGAATGTTTTAAAAATCTTAATGATAAAAAAATGGTTATGTCTATAGAAGATGATGAAGATGAAGATGCTATCATACTTGCTTTTAAAAAAGACAAAGCCAACGATAGAAAAAGATGGATAAAAAAAGCAACAGGAAAAGAAATATTTTTAGACTCAAATCTTAAAAAAATTAACATAAAAAAATTCATTGACGAAGAATTAGTTCTTTTTAGTATAGAAGACTGTGAAAGGTCTATACCTAGTATGATGGATGGTTTAAAACCTTCACAAAGAAAAGTTTTATATGGTTCATTATTGAAAAATATTAAAGATGAAATTAAAGTAGACCAATTAAGAGGATTTATCGGAGAGAAAGCAGCTTATCATCATGGAGAAATGAGTCTCAATGAAACCATTATTGGGATGAATGCAAATTATGTAGGTTCGAACAATATTAATTTACTTAAACCTGGTGGTCAATTAGGTACTCGTCTTATGGGTGGAAAAGATGCAGCAAGTCCTCGTTATGTATTCACTAGTCTTAAAAAAATTACTAGGGGTATATTTAAAACAGATGATGACCCTTTATTAAAATACCTGGATGATGATGGATTTAAAGTTGAACCAGAATACTATTGGCCAATTATCCCCATGATCCTAGTTAACGGTACTAAGGGTGTAGGTACAGGATATAGTACAGAAGTTCCTTGTTATGACCCAAAAGAGATAATTAAATACCTTAAAAAATTATTAAAAAATGAAGAATGGGAAATACCTCAAATGAAACCTTGGTATAAAGGATTTAAGGGAACTGTAAGAAAAGTTGGAGAAAATTCATATGAAACAAGAGGAGTTTGGCAAAAAGTTAGTAACGGAACCGTTAGAATAACAGAGTTACCAATAAAGTCATGGACACAAGATTATAAAACATTTTTAGACAAAATAACAGATGAAGGTAAAATTAAAAATTGGATTGATAATACTACTGAAACATTAATTGACCTTACTGTAAAAATGGACCGTTTTGAATTAGACCGTTGGATAAATGCAGGTAAGGTAGAAAAAGAATTGAAATTGACGAGTAAAGTTAATACTGGAAATATTCATCTTTTTAATGAAAAAGGAAAATTGAAGAAGTATGAAGGTCCTGAAGAAATACTTTATAAATTCTTCAAATGTAGAAAGAAGATGTACAACAAACGGTACAAGTATATGGTCGATGAATTGGGGAATCGTGTTAAAAAAATATCTGCACAGGTAGGTTTTATCCAAGGAATAATGGACGAAAAAATTAAAGTTTTTAGAGTTCCAAAGAAAGGTGTAATCGAACAATTAGAATACAATAACTTTCCAAAATGGGAAAAATCTTACGATTATCTAACGGATATGAAAATAGACAATTTCACAGATGAAAAAATAAAACAGTTAGAAAAACAAAGTAGTCGTTTACAAGTTGAATTAAAAGAACTTGAAAAGAAAACCCATTTGGACCTTTGGAAAGAAGACCTTGTATATTTAGAAAAACATTTGTAATTTTTTGAGAATTAAAATAATTTATACTATTAGTAAAAATGGCAACAGTGGCAAGTCCTAAAGCTAATACAATTAAACAATGGAACCCTGGAAGTAGAATAGGTAAAAATAGACCAGATGGATTGGAACCTAGCGGAGGTGCCCCAGTTCCATTACCAAAAGGAGGAACGCCAGGTAACGTGGGTCAAACACAATTCGATACAGCTTGTCGTTACGATGCAGCAGATCCTAATGTAAACTGTAAAGCAGTTTTCGGATCAGAATGGGAATTTTCTGGGAGAAGAGATAATTACGATCCTTGGGGACATACTGATGACGAAGCAGGAGTGTGGCATTATTTTTGCCCTGCGGGTTCTTATTTTACAGAGTGTAAAAGAGCAGCTAATACAGAAACTGATAAGGATAAATGTTGTATTCAACAAGTCCATGATACACGTAAAAACCAAACAGCTCCCAAAACTTGTCCTCCTAGCATGAGGAATTATTTAGAAGATGATGCATGTTATACTGCTATATATGATCATTGTGCAGCTAAACCTGACGATGGTATATCTAGATTAAATGAAATAGCTGCAGATCCTGTTTGTGTAAATTACGTTGCTAATAATAAAACAGGAAACGTTCCACAAGGATATTTTAATGTATTAAGAAGACTTTGTAATACTAAAAATCCAGCAAGCTTAATTAAAAGACTCAAAGAACCTGGATGTAAACTTTATTGGGAAAATTTAGGTTCAAGTACTAAGCTTGTTGACAGAAATAATTTACAGGTAGCAAGAGATGCAGACGATAGTTATAAAAAAAATGTAATAGACGGAGAGAGACAAAGATATTGCTTTGAAAAAAATAAACAAGGAATTTATCATAATTTATTAAAAAGTTGCACTTCATCAGATGATTGTCATACTAAGGATATACCAGTTGAAGTTTCAGATATTGTTAATTGTAAAACATTATGTGTAGATGAATCTAAAAATGTCGACGCATCCCTTAGAGGAAAATGTGATGATGCATGGAAACAATATTGTAGAAGTAAAAAATTTAATAAATTTGGAAGCTCTGATTTAGAACATAAAGATTTATGTCCTGTTTATTGGCCTAAAGATAAGATAAGAATGACAAAAGTAGGAGAATTAATAAGATTAGCAAAAGAACAAAAACCAGATGCATGTGCATTTTCTGCTTTAACACAAGTTGATTATAAAAAAATGGAAACACAAGATCCTGTTTGTTGGTATGAACCACAAAGGAGTAGTAAAATAAATCATAATGTTCATAAATTTACAGGTCTTGTAAATTCTCAAGAAAAATGTAAGTCAGACAGTTATAATATCTGTTGTCAAAAAATTCAATTAGAAGGTGAAATATCTGCAGGTGACATTCAAATTGAACAAAATTGTCCTGAACAAAAATTAAAAGACCCTAATACTATCACTGACATGGAAGGGTATGAAGTTCCTGTGCCTTGGGTAGCTCCTCCTTTTAAACCTGACCCTAAATGCAAAGATACACCTAGACCTACTGGGATAGTTTGTGAAGATCCAGAAGAATATCCTGATTTCAGTAATTTTATGGATGATATGGTAAAATTCAACGCAGATGAAATTAAAGAAATTGTAACTAATAATTGGGAGAAAAAACAAGAAAGAGATGCAGCAGAACTTGCAGCTTTAGAAGCAGAAATAGCAGCAATGCAAAGTGATGATCCAAATGTAGAAATTGATGAAGAAGTACAACAAGTTGTTGAAGGAGAAAAGAAAAAATCTTTTATTGAAATGATATTAGAATTCATTAGAAAAATATTTGGAGGAGGAAATAAAAAAAGTATAGAAGAGAAGAAAAAAGAAGCAGAAGAAGATGAAGATTTATTAGAAGATTTTACAAATATTCCAAAAAAAAGAAAAAATTTATTTATATTTATATTTACATTAGTACTTTTTATTTACCTATTATATTATACATTTAGTAATAAAAATGTTCAAAAAGGAATAGGTTACGGAGTCGGTAGTTCAGCAGGAGAAGCAATAGGAGAAACAGTTTTTAATAACTCTGGAGCTATTACTAGCGCAGGATCTAGTGCAATAAATACTATAGGAGATGTTGGGTCAAATACAATGAATACTATTAGTTCTTCAGGAGTATTAGATAATGCCAGCAGTTTTGCCTCTAGTGCATTTAACAACCTAAGTTCTTCAGGAGTATTAGATACAATAGGTGATGTTGGTTCTGGTATTATATCAGATATATTGTAAAAAATTTTAATGAAAAAATAATATTTATATTTAATAAGATGGATTATAATTACAGATTAAAAGTAGTTATGTTGGGTGACCCAGCAGTAGGAAAAACATCTTTATTAAATATTAATATAGAAAAATCCTACTTAGATAGTCACTTACCAACAATTGGTGTTGAATATAGAACTTTTATAGAACAAACAAAAACAGGAGAAAAAGTTAAATTTCAAGTTTGGGATACTTCAGGAGAAGAAAACTTTCGTTCTATAACAAAAACTTACTATAGAGGCACCATAGCATCCATTCTAGTATTTAGTTTTGATGATAAACAATCATTCAGAAGTGTAGATTATTGGTTAACAGAAGTAAGAAAAAATTGTTCAAGTTTAAACCATTGTATATTTTTAATAGGTAATAAATGTGACAAAAAATGTGATAATTTGAGTAGTGTTGACGTACTGGAATATGCTGATTTAAGAGGATTGACGTACATAGAAACAAGTTGTAAAGAAGGTGTTAATACAAAAAAGCTTTTTAAAATTATCGCAGATACTATTATGGATAAAATACCATACATAGAAGATATACATAAAGAGCCTGGTATATCTTTAGTAAAACACCATAGAATAAAACCGAGAGACAACGTTTATAATTGTTGTCAAACACATTAATCTTGTAAATAATTTTCTATAGTATTATTAATGGGTACTATAGGAAACAATTTAGGGAATTATTTAGCCAATAATTATGTAGATTCTAACAACAAAGATATTAACAAATGTATTGCATCAGCTATTAAAAATGAAAAAGAATGTAATTTAGAACCTGTTGATACATATTTAGACGTAAATGAAAAAATGTTCAAACAAATATCAGTTTATAAAAAATCTCATGAAAAGTTAAAAGAAATTATGAATAAATTACATACATGTCCTTTGGTAACTAACGTTCAAAATGAAACTTATAAAGATGCTTTTAGTAAACTTTCTGTTCCTGGTAGTGAAATAAGATTCATAACTACACTTCTAAAATATATTGATACTGTTAATAGACAATTTGAAAACTATAAAAAAGATATTGAGGTATGTAAAAAAAAGTATGTTTCTCTTAAAAAAGCAACTTATAAAGGACCTTATATGAATGGAGGTATATTTAAAAGTCCAGATGAAAAATATTTATTAGGATTAATGATTATACCTTTAAAAGAAGAAGATAAAGATAAATATCACCCTATAACTAGGGGGCCCGATATTAAAAAACAATCAGGTATAGTTTATAGTAGTGCAAGAAAAGGTGATATAATATATGGTATAGGATTTAAAGGTAAAGATTTTACAATGGAAGATGGTATTCCAGTAGACAATCAATGGACGGATAAAATGATTCCTAAATTTTTCCCATATGAAGGTCAAGAAGATTTACCAGAAATTAAGGTAGAAGCTAAATCGAAAGCAGACTCATTCATTGATTTACCAAAAAAAAGAAATGGATTGATGTACGTCATTTTCTTTATATTACTATTGGTTTTAGTTTGTAAATTAAAAAAATAATTATGTTGATTATTATTATAAATGATAGATAATTTAGTTAATGTTTACCTTAATATGAAAGGAAATACTGCTGCCGAATGTATTGCTGCACGTAATAGATACGGATCAATAGAATATCAAAAGTCATGTAAAAGTCCAGCTATGAAAAGATTTTTCAATGGTCCACATGGTGAATTTATGTTTGGACCTGTTGATAGAAATGCAAAATTCTATGTGGATTATAGAGGTTGTACATCAGATGTCAATAATAAGACAGGAAAACTCAAGGATGCAGTTTTAAAAGACTGTATGGCAGTGAGTGAGTATTGGAAATCAAAAGGAAAAGAAAAATTCATTGATATTCCAAAAAAAAGTAATGGATTGATGTACGTCATTTTCTTTATATTAGCTATGGTTTTATTTTTAAAATTAAAAAAATAATTATCTTTAATAAGAGTATGTCAGATAACAAAACAATATTTCTGGGCAACGAAACATTAAGAATTCTTTACCCAAATAAATTGTTTTTTTGTATACATGAAAATAATGAATCTGACTGGGAGCGTATAAATATCGACATAAAAATAAAACAATTTTATAACTATGAAAAAAGGAAAAAGAATAATCAAAGAAAGTGCATTCTCCAATGAGTACTTTAGTATAAAACCATCTAACATCAGTGGCGCAGGGTTAGGATGTTTTACTAAAAAATACATTGAAAAAGGAACTACTATCGGTCAATATTTAGGAAAAATTATTAATGAAGAATCTTTTGATAGAAAAAAAGATACAGACTACATTTGGCAAATTAATTATCCTGATAAAACAAGAAAGTTCGTTGATGCTAAATATAAAAAATTAGGAAATCCTTTAAGATTTGTCAATAGTGTAACGGAAGAAGGAGACCCCAATCAAAATGTAGAAGTCTTTCAAAAACATAAAAATATTTATTATAAAACTATAAGAGGTATTTTACCTGGTTCAGAAATATTAACAGATTATGGTGATTCTTATTTTGGAATAAGTGATTCTGAAGAAGAAGACAACAGTGACCGTTTTGAAATAATAAAAGAACCTAAAAAATTCAAAAAATGGAAAAACAAAGGAAAAGGAAAAGGAAAAAGAAGATCGAGAAAAAGATAATAAACTTTAAAAAGATAATAAACTTTTAAAAAATATCTTTCTTTATAATTAGAATGGGATTAGGTGCTTCCAAAATAGATTATAAAGAAAGAAATTTTACAGAACAACCTTTAGAAAAAGAAGAAATTGATGTTCTTATGAAAAGTATTCCAAAGGATGATGTTTTAGACAGTTTAAATCAAGAAGATAAGGAAATGATAATTAATAATTATCCAGTTGATGATTTAATACAAAGATTAGAACAACCAGAAAGAGAGAAAATTGTAAAAGAGATTGGTAATGAAAAAATGTTCAATCTTATAGGTGATCGTATTTTTGATTACTATTTTACTAATAATAAAGAAGATATTAAAGGATGCATGAAAGGTCATATGAATAAAGACGGAACCCCTTGTGAAGACGAAAAATTTAAAAGAATGATAACAACTATACCTGATTTAGTACAAGGTCCCTTAGGAGAAAAACAAACCCAATGGAATACAGAAAAAAATATGTTAAACGAAAATTATATTACCTTAGAAGATCAAAAAGATTCATTACAACAAAACTATGATAATTTATTATCAGAAAAAACTGGTTTACAATCACAATGGAATACTGAAAAAACTGGTTTAGAAAGTGAAATAACTACTTTAAAAAGTGAAAGAGATAATCTTAAAGAAATTAGAAATACTTTAACAAGTGAAAGAGATAATTTATTACAGGATTCCGGAACTGCTACAGAAACTCTTACTCAAGAAAAAGATAAATTACAACAAAACTATGATAATTTATTATCAGAAAAAACTGGTTTAGTAAGGAGGTACAATACATTAGATGCAGCATACGATAGTTTACAAGAACAAAAAAATACTTTAGAAACACAATGGAAAGGAGAAAAAAAAGGTTTAGAAAATAAATGGGATACAGAAAAAAAAGATTTAAAAAGAAATTATGCTAGGTTAGATTCCTCGTACGATAAATTAGAAAAAAAACATGACACTTTATTAAAACAAAATTCTAAAGAAGCTCCTAAAACTATAGTAACATCTGAAGGTAAGCAAGACTATTCTATGAGCGAATTAGATTGTGCTAATTACGCAATTGCTACTGGGAGTACTTTTTATAATTTAAAAGATAAACAGAACGATGGTGAGGTACGCACTCAAAATATAAAAGGAGAGGTATATTATTTAGAACAAAAAGGAGAAGTAGGTAAACATCACCTTAGTGGGGCAAAATGTAAAAGTTATGCAGAAAAAAATAATCATGAGTATGAAGGAATGGTAGAAATTGGTGTAAGTTCACCAGGAGCATGTATATTAAAAGATAATAAAGTTTCTTACAATATGACAGTAGGGGGATGGGAAAATTATGCAGACTGTTCTCCTACAGAAAAATGTATTAAAAAGAAAACATTAAAAGACGAGGTAGGGGGTTGCCAGGTACAGAATTGGGATTGGAACAGAAGTGGTGAGATTGATAAACGAGTTTATTATTATGATCGTAATTTATCAACTGATTTGTGCGATTTTAAAAGTCATGATAGATCAGGTAAGGTAAGAATATGGAAAGATTCAAACTTTTGTGTAAAGAAATGGAAAGATTATAAACCTGATGAAACTGATACAACAAATTTTAAAAAAGATGATTATAAAGAATATTCTCCATATTTAAAATTTATGGAAAAAGTTGAATCTTTAGGGGAA
>MDSX01008837.1_pt1 | contig 10929 bp, 7 predicted proteins | sample 811141 | NCBI WGS metagenome assembly MDSX01 (sample SAMN05326642, study PRJNA326480) | marine metagenome | isolation source: seawater | place: Atlantic Ocean: South East | collected 2010
CGAGCAAAAGGGATCTCTTGCCCTTGATATGAACGTTGAACTTAGACCTTGCGGGAGTAGTTCAATAGGTTCAGTGATACCAGTAGATTTGAGTGGTTTTTAGGGGGTTGGACAAAAGTTGGACAAGGTCATTGCCATCTTGCCTGTTCTGTTGAGCCATAAATAAACAGATTGTGTGTGGTGTGGATCGGTTGCTTCTTACTGGATCCAGGGACATTGATTTGCATAAAGCCAATAGATCGATGCATGTCCACTGGCAACTAGCTGTTGCTGGACATTGGATCTATCGACGAAGATCTCTGCCACGATCCGTCCATACCGATCGCTGGTGATGCGCCGAATGGCGACCTTGCGACCGACCACCACTTCCCTCAGATAGTGGCGTGCTGCTCTTGTGGGGAAAGGCTCAGCCCTTTTACACGGTAATTCAGAAGTATCGATACAAGTCAATATTATACTTGTCTGGCTATATATTATTTTAATTTTAATATCTAATCTTCAGGTACAAGATTTATCTAAATTTACAAGCAGTTAGCAGTTGCTCTGGTAATTATTCAAAGTAATTGCAATTCGAGAAGTCTTTGGTAATAATAGTAAAATAATTTTCTTGCTAGCCGGACAGATGATTTTCTTAGAAAAAAAGATCCCAGAGTATTATCAGATTAACAAGCAAATATTTGAATCCATAAGGGATACACCAGTTTTGATCAGAGAGAACGTAAGATCCAAGGACTCTGATAAAATGAATAAACAAAATATAAAGTCATATTTGCCAAATTTAGATGTTCAGGCAGCGAGAAGCCTGAATGAAAAAGTGTGTATTAGTACTACTCAAAAGAAATACTATTGCAAGCTTCATGATTTTCTCGACTACTGCGAAGGCGAAAAGGTAGAATTTTTGGTTTCATCTGGCAATTTCGATCATAAAAAAGAGTCTTATTCTAAAGAGGATCTTTCGTTATATGTGTTAAATCTAAATTGCAACAGAAGAAAGGACCTTTCAGATCTAGTTTGTATCGATGAAATATTTGGGGATTGGTTTCAAAAGTATTACCCAAAATATACTCAATATATAGTATACGACAAAGGCCATACCTGGTTTTTTATTGGGCCAGAAGGATCAATAAGTCAATTACATTATGATCATAATAATGTCCATACAACACTACAGCAATACAGGGGTAAAAAAGAAGTCTTTCTGTTAGATCCAGTATTAACAAATAAACTAATTCAAAAAAAAGGCTACACAATCGAGTTTATAAAAGAAAATGGTGAAATTCGAATAAAAGACTGCGAGGATGTTGATAATATGGAAATAACTTTGCCAATTTACTATGGCTTATTGAATACTAGAGATACACTTTATATTCCATGCAATTGGGGACATATGGTTCGATCTATTGAACCATCAATTACTATTAGTAGAGATTTTATTGATGATCGCAATGCAGATAGTTATTTCACGTCAATATTATTATCTTCTAGGCAGGATTCTATGAGTGAAAAGTCTGAAAACATTTGATTACCAAAAATACGATCTATTCTAGAGTTAGTGCATATAAACTTTAAAGCTCGAATATGCATCGCAATCTTATTTTTGTAAAAGGATGTATTGATATTTTGAATACTACTAATGATCTCTAGTGTATTAATGAAATACATAATCTGAATATTAGACGGTAAATCAATGAGAGCAGATTTGATCAATTTTTTTTGATTTAAAAATGAATATTGATATATCATCAATTCAATCTCTGCTCCGAGCAATGCACAAATACTAGCTCTATTAGAAACAGATCGATACAAATACTCATTGCAATACATCGAGTCTAGCGAGTCAGTCCCGTATATGTTGTGATAAAGCAATGCTTTACATAGATAATCAGAAAAACCATAGATCTTCGCAATATTATGACAGCGTAATGAATGCATAAATAAAGATGAATGTTTATTCTTGAATTGACTTTTAACCGGCAAGATCAATCTTATGGAGGCGGAAAGACTGTTGTTATAAATTAGATCTATATTTGCATTTGCAAAAAAATATTTAAGGTATAATGGGTTCATTGATCAAAAAGTCTGTCAAAGGAATCTCGATTATTGGAAATATATTTGCAAGGGAATTTGAAAGGACTACAAAACGAGATCAATTCAAGAATAGGTATCAATATTAAATACCTAAAGCGTTCAAGGATGAACCTGACAAGTTTTGGTCGAGAAAGATAAATCAGAAGGAAATTATATAGATACAGTATAAACAGCCCAATGTAGTCTAAACGACGATTAGATATTTCTTGAGGATGAGCATTAATTATAATATTTGTTGAATTCAAAAAATGCTGCACAATCGAATGACTTGGAAATTGGGCTCTAAGAATGTCATAATCAAAGACAGTAAGTGATTCAAAACCAAATACCTTCGAAATATTAAATATTAGATTGCTGTGATCAAACATTTCGCGACTTGCGATCCATGCAGAATCATCTGAACTGTCTTGGGGTAAAGAAAAATCGAAAGGAGAAATTGTTGTTTGCCCAACTTTGAGTAATGTTGAGTAAAGCGAAATATATATATCTGATGCTAACCGTTTATAATAAATAAAATGAAATTTACTGCCTTGAGGGAAAAGAAGTTTAAGCTTATCTAGTTTATCGATAGTATTACACCTATAGGGAAGAATTTCGTCGGATAAAAGGAGAGTATGACACCCAGAATACATGAAATCATCTAGATAGGTTTTGATCATAGATTGGTAATGTTTAAACATATCACTTTCCATTAACAGGTGATCACATTTATACCTGTGATATCTGTATATATCAATTGAGTCATTAATATCATAAGAAGCAGCAAGTGCAAATTCCGAATGTTTTAGTCTACGATTCAATGGGTAAAAAAAACCAGCTTTGGACAGGAGATTCCTGTGCTGGGTTAAGAATAATTGAATTGAAGTACTCCCTGTTTTTGCTGCACCTATATGAAAGAGTATTTTCATTTTTACTTCCGATAGATCTTGTATGGATGAAGCAATGTTCGCTCTATACACATATTAAAAGACAGTGAGATCCTAGGCTTATCAGTTGTAGATGGTTCACATGTAGCGAAAAAGCCGTGGTGCAAATAGGAAGGCCAAAGTAGCAAATCATACTCTTTATAGGTAGGCCTATAAAATAATGAATTAAATTGCGTACTTAGTATACTAAAATCCTCAATAGTACTGAAGGAACCCGATTCTCGCGGATTCTTAAATACTATACTGGGATGTAATACTGAATCGAAAGAAAAGTAGAATGTACCAGAAATAGTAGAGTTCGAATGATTGTGTAGGGGCTGAGAGGAATTTTTATACCCTATGTTAAGCCATGAATTTGTTAACATTAAAGGATTAGTACAGCCGAATGTATTGATAAAAAAATGTTTTCCTGAATCGAGTATGAAATTCTTCAAGTCACACAATTCGGGCTGTTCAAGAATATTTTTGCCATGAAATTGTTTACTAAGTGACTCGCTAGTTATATCGCCCCTATCTAGATAGCTATTAATATCTGGGAGATTATCTATTCCACCCTGAGATAGAGAATAAACACCTATTTGAGTAGGAAATATTTCTTTTATGCTCATCTAAGAATGTTCAGAAAAAGCATTTTTGAAAAATCCTTCTTGACTTATTAGATCATCATAGCTTCCCTGCTGAGTCAAGCATCCGTTCTCTAAGATTATGATGCTGTCAGCATTCTTAATTGTTTCTAGTCTATGTGCGATGCTAATCCTAGTGATATTCGAACTATCAAGATATTCGCTTATAGCTCTCTGCGCCTCAATATCAAGTGCACTAGTTGCTTCATCAAGGAACAAGACGTTCGGTTCCCTGATTAAAGCTCTTGCCAGGAGTAATCGTTGTCTTTGCCCGCCAGAGATGTTAGTAGCTCCAGGTGTTAAAATTGTATCCAATCCCATAGGTAATTCTTCAATTTCTTTACGTATACAGGCATAATCTAAATACTCAAGTAGCCTAGATTTAGGATATTCTCCAAGGGGATCTAGAACATCTCTAATCGTAGCCTGAGGTAAGTTTACTTGCTGAGTAACAATTCCAATCTGTAGTCTGAGCGACTTTAGATTTAGTTGTTGATAATCAACACCATCAACTCTCATTAACCCTGAGTCAGGTCTAATTGTCCCTGTACACAACCTTAAAATAGTGCTCTTGCCTGATCCGGAAGGTCCAGTAATGGCTGTATGAATTCCTGGCCTAATTATTAAGTCTAAGTCTACAATTGTACGAGTTTCTTTTGAATATGAGAAACTGACTTTGTCAAATTCAAATTGTCCTTTTAAACTCTCTACAGGTGTAACTCCCAAGGGCTCTCTTGGCGATTGTAAGATTGGCTGTACATAATCCCATTTTGCTGCAGCTTTAACAAAATTTGATGATATAAGCGTAAGAACTAAAGTATATGTACTATTGAATCCAGCAAGTGATGTCAAAAATCCTACAAGCTGAGATAGTGCTCCTGGGTCAAGGGTCTTGCTAGTAGTTGTGAGTGTGAAATAAGTAAATACGAAAATATATACCAATGGCTGGGCTAACAACGAAATAAGATCTGAGAAACTGTCGACATAAGAAATTTGCAACTCACGTTTTGTTAATTGAGAGAGTCTAGTAATAATTGTATTTATAAAATGAGCTTCAGTGTCTGTTGCTTTGAGCAATGAAATACCAGATAGAGCATTCTGTACTTGAGCCGCAAAATGTGCAGATATATTGTTGTAATCTTTTTGAAGAATGGTTTGCCTTTTGAATAATGGAATACATGTTAGTGAAAAAATAATATAACAACAGATTGCTATATAGGCGAAATTGCCTCCATAAAATAGCATTAATAGAAAGTAAAAAATGCCAAATACAAGTGAGATTATGGCTGGCATTAATTGAGTTCCGATTAATGCCTGGATTTGTACAAGAGATCCTGCACGTTGTACTAATTCCTGCTGTGGATATCGCTGAATAAAGAGTACTGGCAAAGATGCTAACTTTTGCCAAATAGATACTTGTAATTTACTCAAAATAATAGAGTTAAAGGCGGATATAAATCGCACTTGATAGTATTTGAATAGGAGCGCAGATGCTGATGCTATCAATAGAATTAGTGATAATTGAAATGAGTATTGGATATCTCCATTAGGAATTGATGTTGCCACCAGAGTGGATGATATAATCGGTATAAGTAATTGAACTAGTGATACGAGGATACTGAATAATAATACAAAGTAAAGTCCAGATTCTGTTGACTTTACCGCGTACTTAGCTAGCTTTTGTGTATTTAAATTTTCTGGGAGTGGAGAAAAGATCTCAATACAGTCATTCTCAAAATTTTCAAGAGATTCTTTAGTTAGAACATCAATATTTAAATTTGATCCATTAAATTTCAATGATCTCGTCGCTTCATAGTAAATAGCATATGGTATTTTTGTCTTCTTCTCGTGTACTATTATATAGCCAAAATAGCCATTTAGATCTAGCGAGGAAAGACTTATATAGCGATAGGAAAGAGAATTTGCTTCTAAAATTGATACTAATTCGCTGTCATTAACTGGAGGCTTTAGCAACTCTTTTTCAACTCTGCTTGTTAGCTTACTAAGAGAATATATTATACAATTTGAGTACTTATCAAAACACGTATCCGAACCAGGTTCAACTGTTGTTAGTTCAGAAATTTTGATCTCTGGATTTTGAAAGTATGCAATAAGTGTTTTTTTGTCAAAATTACTGGTCATGATTTGCTCCTTTGTTGTTAATTTTTTGGTTCGAAAATTCAAGTATATCTGTTGATTTATTAATCAGTGTTTTTCGATGTGAGATACTTAGAGTGGTTATCCTTTCTGATTTTATTAAGTCAATAATCTTTGATTCGGTTAAATTATCAAGCGCAGAGGTGCCTTCATCGAGCAATAGTAATTTTGGCTTTCGAAGAAGAGCCCTTGTCAATTGAAGTAGTTGCCGCTGTCCACCAGATAAATCCGTTCCACCGTCATTAAGTATTCTGTGAAATCCTTTAGGGTGTGTATTAACGATGCTATAAAAACCTGTAGCCTTCGATAGTTCGATTATTTCCTCATGTGTTGCATTAAAAGCACCATGAGTCAGATTATCTGATATTGAGGCGTTATAGATAAATGGTTCTTGAGGAATATAAGCAATCTTTTCACGGACGTTATGTATTGTGGTTTCATTCATATAAGTATCTTCAAAGTAAATTGATCCTGATTGTAATTGGTAGAGACCAAGAATAATTTTAATTAGTACGGATTTCCCTGAACCACTAGGTCCAACTATTGAGGTTAGGCTATTCTTCCTTACCTTAAAGGTACAGTTGTTCAATATAGGTGGGTCTAAGGGATTGAATGCAAAGCGTGCATCTATAAATTGTAATATCGAATCATTCTCAATTACTATTGATTCATTTTGTTTAAGGCAAGCTACGTTTTCGGTGTTGTTTGAAAAAATCCTAATCTCATCACCAACCATTTGAGGTATTGAGCTTTTGGAATCCTCATTTGTTTGAAATGCATCAGAGAACCTCTGCGAAAAGCCATCAATAACCTTGAACGCATTTAGTACTGAGGAGATTTCAGTAAAAACTACTGTAATTGATGGAAGCAGCAGAAGATATGTGACTAAGTCTCCAATACTAAGTAATTTTGCTATTACAAGTATAGGTGCTGACGAGAGGACAATTACTTGTGTTAGGTAAGACAGAAAGAAGGTGTGAGCACTGTTTACAGATATCTTTGCTGAAACTAGTTGCAATAATGTTTGACTTGCAAGAAAGAAGCCCGCCCATCTCCCAAAGTAATAGCTTTCATTGGCTGTTGAACGAACTGTCTCTATATCGCCCACGAGTGAAAAGGTGACACCTGCCCCCTTTCCTGTAGACATACTTGCATTCCGATTATCGTTAGTTGTTTCTAAAAACACCCTGTATGAAAAAAATAAGGACAATAATACAAGTAGGATTGGCACTACAGTTAGCAATGGAGAAATTACTAAAAGAAAAACTAATATTGGTATTGCTCTGGATATATTCAGGACTGAGTAAATAAAATTAGAGTGAAATGTTGATGTTGCCGTTATGTCATATACGATACGGTTGTTGATTTCTCCAAGGCTTCTCGTAACAAAAAAATTGTAAGGTAAAGACAATATTTTTACAATAAATTCGAGAGAAGTCCTACCTACTTGTATGAATGATATCCTTCTTAGCAACGCTAGCCTCAAGTAGGTCGTCGCTGCATACACTATAATCAGAAAAAATAATAACCATAGCGCGCTATTCCCCTGAAATTGTGATACTCCAGAGACATATCTGTCGGAGTAGAATCCGATTAGTACAGCAATGGCTGTTTCTGGGATCGCCGAAAGCATTGATATTAATAACATTAATACATAGTTATCTTTTTCGTTTCTGTATCTATTTATGTAATCAAATATATATCTCTCTGGCTTTCCAGATGGAGTAAAATCTTCTTTTAGTCTTACTGTTAGGCAATAATCAGTATATTTTGCATAGAAGGTCTCTTCTTCTACGACTCTCCTTCCAATTGCTGGATCAGAAAGATAAAATTTGGAATCTTTATATCCTTCGAAAATTAGAAAGTGATTGAAATCCCACCATAGTATTAGAGGACTGTCGTAATTTTTGATCAAGCTATCTCTATCCCAATTAGTAAATTCAAGGTCGACCCCATACTGACATGCTGCATCAATCAACTTTTGACATGATGCACCATCTCTTGTAATTCCACATGTATATCTAAGCTCGTCAATTGTTACATATTTCTTGTAATAGGCAAGTATCAGCTTTAAGGAGACCGCTCCACATTCAGTTGCCTCCATTTGGATAATGTTTGATGTTGGGTATATTTTGTTTGTCATTGCTTATCTCCTTCTGTTGGCATACGATTACTAGTGAACAAGTTCTTCAAGGCAGGCAGCGCCATTGTTGCTGGACTTATTCGATCCGTAATTATTGTTGCATTCATTAGTGTTGTTATTGGTATTCGAAATCCAGGACCTTTGCTGGATGTCCATATATATCCTGATGGTGTTCTCTGTGATTTTTGAAGTTTCACTTCGATAAGGAATGGACTATCAAGAGTATTTTGAATCTGATTTGAAACAGTATCTACTCCTAATGTCTTTAATATTTGTCCACCCGTTTGAATCGTTTTGCTAATGCTTACTACTTCTCCTTTTATACCTCCAAACTGTGTTGTTGAGAATCCTGCTGGTGTCATAATCACATCATCCCCTTCTTTAATGTCCGCTACGTAGTCACCATTGACATAAACTGGAACTGTGTCTGGGTAAGCGCCCTTTGCTGTTGTTGTAATTAAAACTGGCGAGTTTTCTTCTACAAATGTTCCAGATGCCACAATTTTACTTACTACACATGTTTGTTCAGGTGCCAGTAGATATGACTGTGATAAATAGGTTTGTAGTTTATTTCTTGCAGTAAGTGTTGCTGTTAAAGCATTTTGAAAGGCAGTGCTTTTATTCGATTTGATTCCAATTACATTATTGAAATCACTAGCTTCGGTGGAGGCGTATTTTGCTAATGTCGCTTTAGATATAATACCCTGCTTAAATAGATCTTCTGCGGATATTGCTATATTTTTGTTTTGATTATATATATCTAAGGCGCTACTAATTGCTTTCCTATAGTTCATCTGCTCTTTTTGAACTACCGCAGCGAAAGAAGCTCCTACCATCAGTGAATTCTCAAGATCTGATTTTATATTATTGTTTTCAATATATGCAAGCGTTTTGTTATTTTCTTGGCAGAATTGCTTATTGTTTGAAGCATCCAATTTTGCAGTTGTGTCTTTTCGCAATGGAGAAAGAAATGGACTTACAGACTCATATTGAGACACAGATCTTAACTGGTCTCCTAGAGGATTAGATCCTTCTTCTTCTTTTAGAAGATACTCAATCACACTTTTGTCTAACGTTCTTGAATCTCTTATTCTTGATATTTCATTGGTATTCAGTATATCTTTATCTATCTTTTCTGCGAAGTAAATATATCCTGAGCCTGGCGAATATAGAGTTCTAATACTTGATGGAAGCACATGTACTCCCGTACCTGCTTTCCTTGTAGGTAGTAGTGCGAACAAGAACCACCCTAAAAGAAGTACTGAAGAGACACTCGCTAAACCGAGGAAAATTTTGAGAGATGGTGTTACAGCTTTGTAGGGTTTGAATACACCGTCGGTGTCACCGGAAGTAGAAAGTGGCATGATTAATAGAGCTGAGTGGATGTGCTAATTCTAATTAATTTGATTTTTAAATTTATTAATATCTTCCTTGAAGTTGATAGAATCAAAGCCCTCTTGCTGCACTGTTGCAGCAATTTGGATTGCAGCGTTATTTCTTTTTCCAATATTAGTAATTAAATTTTCCGTCATACTGGTCAGTTGAGTAAACACTCCTGTAACATCAGTTTGGTCAAGAAACCCCTGCTTGTATGCTTTAATAGCCTTTGTGTAATTTTCAGTTGCTTTTCTTGTCCCTTTAGTTAAATCCATTATATTAATAGTGCTAGATATATATTCGGTCATCGCGGTTTCTATTGTTGATTCAATTTGATTAATAGTTTCTTTTAACTCATTTTTAATTGAAGATGTTATATTTTCCTGAGCTTTCGAGTTTACATCCGTCTGTTTAAAATCGAATACGCTCCAATTCATTTCAATATATGCATCTATACTTTCGGTATTTGTATAATCATTGTTATTCCCTGTGCCGTTGATATTACCCCAACTGTATCCAGGACTGTAGCTAACACCGACTGTGAATTCTGGGATTAATCCGGCTCTTATAGATTTTCGAGTAAATTTTGAACTTTCTATATTGTAATTTAACTTTTTAATGTTTGCATTATTTTCTAATGCTAATTGTAGAGATTCTATTGGACTTTTTTCCCAACATGCAGAGCTGATTAAATTTTTAGAAATATCTGACCTTCCTTCTTTGAATGATTTGTAATTTAAATCCTTAAGCAAAATCTGTTGACTTTGTGCTAATTGACTTTTTGCATTTGTGTAATTTGTATTCTGACTTACTTCTGTTACATTTGCTCTACTAATGTCTAGTACAGATTGCAATCCCTCTGTCTCTAGTTTCTCTAATCTGTCAACTTGTTCTTTTGTGGCTTTGAATTGTGCTTCAGCAATTATTGCCGACAATATGCTCTTTTTGAGCTCGTAGTAGTCCCCCACGGATAATAGGGAGTCATTTATAACAGTATTAGTGAATTCTTCGTACGAGGCTTTTGCACTATTCACCAGAGCTTTTGTTGTGTATAAATTCTGCAAATCAAATAATTCATATTCAATCGCTATACTATTGTTTATATTGTTATAAGATTGATCTTTTGTCTTCTTTGAACCCGATTGCTTGTCTATTGTGTTTATATTGTTTCTATCTAAGCTTGAATTAATTGTAATTGTGGGCCTATTGAAATTACCATTTGCTGTTTCTTGTTTATTTAGATAATTAAAATAATATTGTTTGGCAATAGGTGAATAAAAGAGTCTTGTCGAAAACACCATTGCTGAATTCATAGCCTCCGTGTTTTCTTCATTCGAAACTTCATTGGGCATCATGTCATTCAGTGATTCCCTTTTTAATCCATTTGTTCCTCCTGCTAACACACCTGCGACTTCTGATAATTTTTTCAAATTGTCATCAACAATCTCGCAGGAAGGCAATGCAGAAAAATTTTTATCGAGTTTATTCATATTGGCATAGATGGCTGGTTGAGAATTATTCGGCGTGATTCGACACTTAAATATTTGATCATCTATTTGAGTGCCATCGCAATAATCTACATTTGATGACTTTACTGGTAATCCAATAAGGCAAG
>MDSX01046925.1_pt1 | contig 10929 bp, 11 predicted proteins | sample 811141 | NCBI WGS metagenome assembly MDSX01 (sample SAMN05326642, study PRJNA326480) | marine metagenome | isolation source: seawater | place: Atlantic Ocean: South East | collected 2010
AAATACGAGGCAACATGTCTTTTGGGGATGATCAGCGTGTGGTGCTCGCTCACAGGATAACCATCCCGACGGGCGTAACAGTACCTTCCCTCCTCTAACAGTTCATCGTTATCAAAGTCACAAAAAAGGCAATCTTCCATGTCTCTCTCAAGCCGAAAATCTCAGAATTCCAAAAACCGCGCCGACGGCGGGAAAGGAACAATAACCAGTCGGATTGTTTAAGGAGATGGCGGAGAGGGTGGGATTCGAACCCACGGTACCTTGCGGTACAACGGTTTTCGAGACCGTCACAATAAACCTAGCTCTGCCACCTCTCCGGAAATCTTTTTGACTACATCAAAGAGACTGGACACTGTTCGAACATTTTAAATCAAAACGTGCGTAATCACTAAAAAAGGGGGGGGTGCGAATTTCGAAACCTTTTTGCTGTGTTAGTCTTGCACAGCCGATTCACGACGCTTGCGTATCAAATTCGCCGACGATCTACCTTGTATTGATTAAGGATCCCTTCTCTTCAAACACACGCGCTTTTTTTTCTGATTTAATCGCTGCCATAGCCTGCAAGGCCGTCACCTGAAACCAGTCATTTTTTGTGTTGAACTCCTTAAGATCCTCATAGACTTTCTTCTCTACTCTACGGGGGCAATCTACGAGCGCCGCATACTCCAAGTTGGCGGATCCCGGGATTCCTGCGTGCTCCGCCCATTCATTTATGATCAACACAGGGTCCTCATCAGAACAGCAGACCTTGACTACCGAGTTAACGTTATTCATCGTTGCGACGTACACCCATCCTTGCATTTTCATTTATCCTATTTGGTCAAACTACCGGGCTGCTGGGATTTTAGTGACCAAAGACATTTTCGCCAAATCGACTGTGAAAATGAATCATAATTGTCCGCCAGTTTCCTTTAATCCGACGACGTGAGAAACGTTTTTAAGCGCCAGTTCCAAGATGAATAGACCGCTCCAAAGAGATAATCGCCCAATCCTGTCAAATGCAGGTATCGGGCCGACCCAACTGGTACACGCGCGAGATGAGTTCGGCGATTCCCGGGAAATGAGCGTCGCGGGGGAAACCCCTCTTACGATAAAAGTTGATGGCTCTGAAGTCGTAACCCTGATGACCCTTGGCACTCATCCGGAAAAACTGACTCTCGGGTATCTGCGCAACCAACGGCTCATAGATGACATCAACGAGATTGCAGAGGTTCGTGTTGATTGGGATCCGGAAACCGCTGACGTATTCACCAACCACGGCAACGGCATCGTCGACCTCCAAGAGAAGATCTCCAAACGCACCGTCACCAGCGGATGCGGCCAAGGCACAATCTTCAGTTGCACGCTCGATAAGCTTTATGACTCTCGCCTGCCAAGGGTCGAAATACGTCAGTCAACGATTTATGCCCTGCTCAAGACTATCAACTCCTACAATGAGATCTACCGTGCGGCTGGCGCAGTCCACGGCTGCGCACTCTGTGAAGGATCGCACATTCTTTACTTTGTTGAGGATGTCGGCCGGCATAACGCGACCGACACGATCGCGGGGGAAATGTGGCTGGAAGGCATTGGCGGAAACGACAAAATCTTCTACACGACCGGACGGCTGACCTCAGAAATCGTGATGAAAGCAGCGCACATGGGAGTACCCGTTCTGATATCCCGCTCCGGCATCACTCACATGGGGCTGGAACTTGCCCAGGATCTTGGCGTCACGATGATTGCACGGGCCAAGGGCCGGCATTTTCTGGTTTATAACGGCGAAGACACGATCCAATACGACGCGATTCCCGAAAAGAAAGTGGCGATCACTGCCAGTCCAAAGTCCTGATGCCTCAGGCTGGTATCACCTGATACCAGCCGGCTGACTCGACCAACCGCACATCAACGCCATACAGCGATGACAGACGTGACTCGGTCAGCATTTCTGTCTTCTCGCCGTCCGCCCAGACTTCTCCCTGATTCAGCATAACAACGCGGGTAACCTCTGGCGGGATTTCATGGATATGGTGCGTTACCAGTACCAGCGTATGTCCCGAACGGATCAACTCACGCATGGTCCGCAGATACTGAAAGGTTGCCGCGAGATCAAGGCCGCTGGTGGGTTCATCCAGAATCAGGTGGGCTGGCGCGTTCACCAGGGCACGGCCCAGAAGAAGGCGGCGCTGCTGTCCTGACGATAGCTCCCCAAAGGCCCGATCGGCCAAAGGCTGGATATGCAGCTGGGAAAGAACGGCCTCCACGCGCTGATATTGCTCACGCGTGAGTCTGTGATGGCCCCAGACGCCGACGCTGCTGAAAAACCCTGAGAGTACGACCTGGCGGCCAAGCACCTCGGGGGAATAATTTTCCTGAAGGTCCGCTGAGATAATGCCGAGCTGGCGACGCAGATCCCAAATGTCGTTACGCTCCTTGCCCAGAATCCTAACTACTGGATGATTGCGCCAAAGGGGGTAGATCTCCCGCATCAGCAACTTAAGTAGCGTCGTTTTTCCCGCGCCGTTTGGGCCAAGGATCGCGACACTCTCATGCTGGGAGAGCGTCAGGCTGAAATCATCAAAGACACGGTTATCGCCTCGGCAGACGGTGGCATGGGTGATCTCGACAAGTGGAGTATCGGCCGTCTGTCCCAGAGGCAAAGCATTGGATGCCTGATGCTGTTCAGGCAAGTTTAATATCATCCTTTATCGTGATATCCAGATCTGTCTCACCCAGTTGCAATCGCACTGAGGCATTCAGGGTTTCATTCCCCTGAAGCGCGCCCGAGGCAATACCCTCTCGGACCGCCTGTTCAATTTCCCGCTGTGACTGAATTCCCACTTTCTTCAGAAATTTACGCAGCTGAATATTAAAAACATCTTCATCCATAACGCTCTCCATAGATAGAACCTACCCGTTTTAGGTTGATTCGATTGACTCCAGGACTTGCTGCAACTCCCGGTTGCGGGCCTGATCCCTGAAGGGCTGGCTTTTGACAAATGCCTCAATCGATACATCCGCCAGGCGAATCCCCCGCCGAAGCATGTCCAATGCCTCCTCCTCGCGTCCGAGCTTCTTAAAGGTGACTGCAGAGTAAAAGAGGCCGTCGCGGCTTTCGGTACGCATCTTCTTGAAACTCGCCAGGGCGCCCTCGAAGTCCTCCAGCCAGTAACGGCACTTGCCGTCTTTTTCGAGAAGATCATCAGGACAAAAGGGGTTAATCCGCATTGCCCAGATTACCTTCTCAAGGCCTTCTTCCGGATTCCCGAGATACAGACGCATCTCAGCGTTCTTGCCGAGAATATAGGAGTCGCTTGGGCAGAGTTCTTCGGCTCGATCATGATGATGACGCGCCAGATCAAAGTCCCTCAGGAAAAGAGAAATAGCCCCCATAATCCGGTTTGCCTCATGATCATCCGGATCCAGCTCCAGAGCGCGTGTCGCCGAGGCGTGGCAAATATCGAACCAATTCTCGGGATATGAACCAGGATCCCAGCCCGCAGCATTAGATAACGAGCATGCCCGCCAGGCGTATGCCCGAGCGTACGTCGGATCCGTCTCGATAGCCTTTTCAAATAGCTCCAATGCTTTGGACGCTTCAGACCGAGTCAGATTGCTGCGTCGATGGTACTCAAGCCCCTGTAGTACCATGTCATAAGCGGTGAGATTTTCCGGTCGCGCATTACTGACCCGTTTGGCCTCGTTCACCTCGACTTTGCCCGCAATGGTTGCCACAATGGTTTCAATGATTTCATCCTGCGTATCGAATATGTCATCGATAGTAGTGTCAAATTTCTCGGACCAGACGGTCGATTCATCCTGGGCATTGGTGAGACTCGTGGTGATGCGCATCTTTTTTCCCAGTTTTCTTACGCTGCCGTCTAGGATGTAGCGAACCCCAAGTTCCTTACCGATCGCTTTGGGACTGATCTGCTTGTCCCGGTAAGAAAAACTTGCATTGCCCGATACCACAGTCAGGCTCCGAAAGCGCGACAAAGCTGCGATCAGATCCTCTGAAAAGCCTTCGCAGAAATATGCCTGTTCCTCGTCGGTGCTGAGACTCTTAAACAGCATGATTGCCAGAGAACCAGATTCCGCTTTCTCGACCGCCACCTGAGGGGCTTCCGCCTGTTGCAGATACCGGACTCCGCCCTGGCCTTTAATCACAAAATAGGCCTGTACTGGGCGCTCAATGTTTTTCAGCTCGAGCTTGCCAGCATCCTCGAACGAGACCATGATCTTCTGGCTGATCATGTCGAAAACAGATTGTGAGACACAAATCCCTTCCGGCTGCGCAGCCGCCTCAAGACGCGCGGCAATATTGACTGCATCTCCAAAGAGATTGTCTTCGGTCACCATGACGTCACCGAGGTTGATGCCGACGCGAAACAGCATCCGCAACTCTTCCGGTACATCCTCGTTGAGCGAAGCCATGCGGGACTGCATCTCTACCGCGCAGCGGGCTGCATTGACCGGGCTGGCGAACTCCGCAATGATGCTGTCCCCGGCCGAGCCGAAAATCTTCCCGTCATGCTCGGCCACGACACCGTCGATGACCTGCCTCCGCCGACTGAGGTCTCGCAGCGTGTACTCCTCGTTGGCCGCCATCATTTTGCTGAACCCGACCACATCCGAGGCCAGAATCGTGCTCAGTTTGCGTTCCACCGATCTATCTCCTTATCGCCCCAGGACTCTGAGGTCTTTTTATTCTGCGCTTTTGCCCAAGACTGATTATAGGTGCTTGACCTAACCGCGTTGACGATCCTGCTCGCCCGCGGCCGACAGCGTCATGGGAGCTCCGTGCGGGGTATTGAGACAAGCATTGCGCCACGCCTGCCAGGGGCTGGCAAAAACCGGGCCTGAGCCCTCGTCCGCCAGGCCGGGCAAGACAACCATATTCATTTGCAGGCCGGTCTTCCCACCTGTTCCAGGTGTGGCTCCCAAAGATCAACGCGGACATCGAAATTGGCATCCTCTCTAGACTTTTCGCGCCAGATCTCGCGAGATGAGAAACGTATGCTGTAGAGGTGCTCTGCTTCGCGGCGCCCCAGTGCATTGCGATCCGCAAACACGTGAGCGCCGTGATGACGTTCGATAATCCCTGCCCTGCCCCGAACATACGACGGTATCCGGGTATGTCCCGTGGCGATCTCTTGACGAACCCTTACCTGGTCACCCACCAGAAAGCCGGGTGCTTTCTCAGTCTGCATCTCCACCGAACTGCCTTTTAGAAGAATCCCCGCAATATCCTCGGCCTGCAGGGCCGACAGGCCCAGAGACGAGGCCTGAAAGCGCAGTTGACCGCTGTCGAACTCCTCTCCTGAGACCAAGCCCTTTTCCAGCAAAAGCGTTTTTAACCCGACCCACCAGTTCTCGTAGTAACTGTGGCGCAAATAATCGTCGGAGCTCTGTCGCTCACGTGCATGGCGGGACTCATCAAGATTCCACTCGCCCAAAAAGCCGACCGCGAGCGTTAAGGCAAAAATCCGCTTTTCCCAGTCCGCATGAAAGACGGGCTCACAAGACTCAGCCTCTGGCGAGATAGGTCCCAGACCCTCCAATCCCCCCAGGTCATGACTGCCCCGCATCACAAACTCTTTCCACCATCACTAGGATCGTCGCTGGGGATATCAACCGTCTCGACTCCGATCATGCTGTTGCGGGTAACGAGATCAGCCAATTTCTCCTCTGGCCAGGCTTCGGTTCCCTTGGGGCGCTGAGGCAAAACGAGATAGCGCATCTCCGCCGTCGAGTCCCAGACCTCGATTTGGATATCAGGTTCAAGTTGTGTACCGAACTCGGCCAGCACCCCGCGCGGGTCCCGGACTGCCCGGGCCCGGTACGGAGCAGATTTGTACCAGGCCGGGGGCAGGCCCAGCACGGGCCAGGGGTAACAAGAGCAAAGGGTACAGACGACGAGGTTATGAATGGTATCTGTATTTTCGACAACCTGCATATGCTCGCCCTGCCTTCCGGTGAATCCCAGTGAGGCAATCGCGCCATTGGCGTCCTTCAGCAGCCACACTTTGAACTCGAGGTCTATCCAGGCCTTGGCGACGACCTTTGCCCCGTTGCGCGGGCCTACCTTATGCTCATAGGTCTCGATCAGGGCATCCAGCGTCTCCTCAGAGACGAGGCCCTTCTCAATCAGTAGAGATTCGAGCGCCTTGACCTTGAGTGTGAGGCTGTCCGGCGGCTCAGTATGGTCGTGAGAATGATGATCGCCTGACATGGCTATCAGTCTACATCGCTGATCCGCTACCCACTAGGCCCACGGGAAGAAGGCCTCTCAAGATCCTTGGAGAATAACGCTGCTTAATCGCTTCTTAAGCCGCTGGAAAGATGCAACATCCAGTCAACGACAAAATTGACCGCCACGGTGAGGCCCGCGATGGCTGCCGCGGGCAATAAAGGCGTAATGTCGTTGTAATTGATGAGCGTTGCGTTTTCGCGAACCATTGAACCCCAATCCGCCAGCGGGGGCTGGATGCCCAATCCGAGGAAGCTGAGCGCTGCGATAAACAGAAAAACAAAACAAAAGCGCAGCCCGAATTCGGCGAGCAAAGGCGCCATGATATTCGGAAGCACTTCCTTACGGATCACCCACGCCATTCCCTCCCCTCGCAAGCGTGCCGCCTCGACGAACTCCATCACCACCACATTCATGGCGGCAGAACGGGCGATGCGAAATACCCGAGTACTGTCCAGCAGTGCGATGATGATGACCAGCGACGGGATAGAAGTTCCGAAGACGGTCAACAGCAGCAGCGCAAAGACCAAAGACGGAATCGCCATCAGAATATCGACGACTCTGCCGATTACCATGTCGTACCAGCCGCCAAGAATCGCGGCGAGCATTCCCACCACACCTCCGACCACAAACGCCAGCGCCACGGTCAAGAACGCAATGCCTATCGTGTTACGTGCACCATAGATCAGACGGGTCAGCATATCCCGCCCGATGTTATCTGTTCCGAGTGGATACTCATCAGACCAGAGCTCATAAGAACCCCCGACAATGGCGGTCTCTGCATAAGGTGCGAGCAACGGTGCAAAAAGTGCGACAAAGGCGTAGGCCATAATCGCCAGAATTCCGATCTTGGCACTCGACGGGGCAGTCCAGAATAGTTTAAGCATGCTCACAAACGCCTATCGGGGATGCAGCAATCGAGGATTGGAGACAATCGACACAATATCGGCCAAAAGGTTCAGCAAGATATAGACCGCCGCAAATATGATGGAGCAAGCCTGAACGACAGGCAGGTCTCGCTTGGAGACGCTATCCACCAGCAACTGCCCCAACCCCGGATAAACAAACACCACCTCGACGACCACCACGCCGACGACGAGATATGCGAGATTCAACGCGACCACATTAACAATCGGCCCCCACGCATTGGGCAGGGCATGATAAAAAATGACGCGAAACGGTCGCGTCCCTTTAAGCCGTGCCATCTCAATATAGGGACTGGAAAGCAGATTAATGATTGCAGCGCGGGTCATCCGGAGCATGTGCGCCAAAACCACTAGGGTCAGTGTCAGCGCCGGCAGCAATGTGCGATAAAACTGTTCCGAGAAAGCAAGATCAGTGCTGACGTTTGATATCCCGGGAAAGATCCCAGCTTTCACCGAGAGAAAAAGAATCAGGATATAAGCGACGAAGAATTCCGGGAATGAGATAGACGTCAACGTGGTGAAGTTGACGATACGATCAAATATGCTGTTTCGGTAAAGCGCCGCTAACAGTCCGAGAAACAGCGCCAACGGGACCGCAATCGCGGCTGCCAAGCCTCCCAGAAAAAGGGTGTTGGACAAACGTGTTCCGACAAATTCAGAGATATCCCGCTTGCTGGCAAGAGATTGCCCAAGATCGCCAGTCAAGATCCCGCCCAACCAATCAAGATATCGGATATATGCGGGCTGATCCAGGCCGATCTCCTTCCTGAAGGCCGCAACCGTTTCGGGAGTTGCTGTCTGACCCAAAATAGCCTCCGTAATATCGCCCGGAAGCAGTTCCACGACAAAAGCAATAATCACCGAGACGGCAAACAGCGTCAGCAGGCCCAGCCCCAAACGCTGGAGGATCACTTTAAGCAGGGAAGACACAAAAACTAGGCTCTATGACCCAATGTTGATGATTCCTGATGCCAAAAACCCCGACGCGATATTTCTACCACGCCAGGGTTTATTGGAGCCAACTTCGAGGTCGCCAGACTAGGCGAACCACCAACGCTCTGCTGCTTTACACCCGTCCAACTCCCAGTTGCCGGCGATGACATCCGGGTAACGGACTTTGTCGTTCGTCGCAAAGATATCCTGCAGGAACAACGGCAGCACCGTACCGCCGTCGTTGTGGACAATCTGCTGCATTTCGACGTAGATGTCCCGACGCTTGGATTTGTCTGTCTCGACCCGTCCCATCTTCAGCAGATCGTTGAAACGAGCATTCTGCCAATAGGTATCGTTCCAGGCCGCATCACCTGCATAGACCGTTGAGAACATCATGTTCTCGGTCGGGCGACCGGACCAGTAGCACGCGGAAAACGGCTTCTTCATCCAGACGTTCGACCAGTACCCATCATCAGGTTCACGAACGACCTCGACGTTAATCCCCGCCGGGCGTGCAGTTTCCGCCATCAACTGGCCAGCGTCAATTGAGCCACCAAAACCAGTCTCTGCTGCGTGGAACTGAACATTGAGACTGTCAAGACCGGCTTTTTTCAAGTGATACTTGGCCTTGTCCGGATCGTAGCCACGCTGGGGAAGTTCATCAGTAGTGGCCCGATAGAAATTGGCCGGACCGATGGGATTATCGTTGCCGAGCTCTCCGTAATTTCGAGCAACCACTTTCAACCACTGCTCGCGATCTACGATGTACTTCATCGCCGTCCGTACATCATTGTTATCAAACGGTGAGACGTTGGTCAGCATCGGCAGGGTGACCTGCTTGTTGCCTTTTGTGGAGTCAACATTGATCCCGCTCTGACGCTTCAGAAGATCAGCGGTCTTCGGCGATACGTTATTCATCGCATCCAACTCACCCGTGCGAAGCGCATTCTCACGTGCAGCAGAATCGGCAATCTGAAGGGTTTCCACTTCGTCAAAGAAGCGGCGATTGGGCTTCCAGTAATTCGGGTTTGCTTTAGTCAGCGTGCGCACACCTGGCTCGTGCTCCACCACTGAGAAGCCCCCCGTACCTACGCCTGATTGCCAATCAATTGTGCCGTCTCCATTCGAAGGACAGATCAAGATGTGGTAATCAGTGAGGATAAACGGAAAGTCCGCGTCACCCCCAGTCAGTTCGACCACTACGCCGTACTTGCCATCCGCTTTCACAGAGGCAACACCGCCCAGCTGACCCTTTGCTGCAGACTTGGAGTCTTCTCCAAGATGATGGTTGAGTGAATCCACCACGTCTTCCGAAGTGAGGGACTTGCCGTTGTGGAACTCAACACCCTGACGGACTTTGAAGTTCCAGGTCTTGGCGCCGTTGCTGCCTTCCCAGCTTTCCGCAAGCTCCGGCACCAGCTCCCCTGAGGGGGCAACCTCGGTCAGGTTGTTGCGCAACTGGCCAAACTGCACGTTCAACATGTAATGATCCAGAATCTGGCCCGGATCCAGCACGTCACTGGTTGCCCCGCCCGTCACACCCTGACGAAAGCGTCCGCCGTGTTTTGGCGATGCCATGGCGCTCTGCATATAAAGACCAGGCGCCATTGCGCCCAGGCCCATGGCGGAGGCGCGCGAGAGGAACTCCCGCCGACTCATATTGCCCTTGGCCACCTTGGCCTGAAGGCGATCAAGTTCTGTCTTTTGTCTACTGTACATTGGCATTTATCCTCCGTATTCGGAATAATTTGCGTCGTTTTCAGGAAAAAACGTCGATTTCCCTACAAAAGGGCTGAGGTCAAACTAACCTGGGTATTGCCTGCTGTCAACAGGGATACATATTGGATGCAATTTGGATTCAATATTGAGAAATTAATGAAATGAAAAAGCCCACGCGACCTGCTGCTCCAGAAGTTGGCGCACCTGTGCCTGTCCCTGCGCTGTATGCCTGGCCGCCACGACCCCTGGCCGCGCTGAAATGGCTCCTCGGCGAATACCTCTTCCCCTGGGTTTATCTCTTTGCCGCTCTGGCTATTGTTTCCTGGTACTTCTTCACGCCGGATCTTGCCGAGATGAAGGTGTTGTCGTGGGAATGGGTCGCACTCATCTGGCTTCGTAACACAGCACTGTTGACACTTTTTGCAGCGCCTCTGCATTGGTGGCTGTACACCCGGCAAGGTCAGCAAGATCAAACCAAATTAAACAAGAAATGGCAGCCTAAAAACTCACCGCGCTTTTTGTTCAATTCACAGCTGAAGGACAACCTATTCTGGTCCTTGGCAAGCGGTGTGACGATTTGGACGCTTTATGAGTCGATGACCTACTGGTTATATGCCAATGGCTATGTGCAGTTGGTGGAATGGAAAGGATCGGAGATTTATCTTCTTATTATGGGGGTCCTGACTATCTTCTGGAGTTCGGGCCACTTCTATTTCGTTCACAGACTCCTGCACTGGCCGCCGCTTTACCGTGTTGCTCACGCGTTGCATCACAAGAACAACAACCCCCAGCCCTGGTCAGGCATCTCCATGCACCCGATTGAGCATGGGATCTATTTCTCTGTCTTTGTGCTTTTCTGGTTTATCCCCGTCCATCCGGTGCTGATCATACTGCTGGGATTCTTCCAGGGAGTTTCACCAGCTATCTCCCACGCAGGATTTGGGGAAGTCAGGCTAGGCAGGCATCTTAAAATCGCGGCGGGAGACCCCTTTCACCAGATTCATCACAAGTATTACGAGGTGAACTACGGAAATAAACCTGCGCCCTTCGACAAGTTGTTTGGCTCTTGGCATGACGGAACGGTTGAAGCCAAACGTGCATTTCGTATGCAGCGCGCGCAGA